>Ga0070741_10000238_pt1 | contig 210055 bp, 160 predicted proteins | sample Coa_R1_4_FD_66440 | JGI IMG/M metagenome (GOLD analysis project Ga0070741, IMG submission 66440) | Surface soil microbial communities from Centralia Pennsylvania, which are recovering from an underground coalmine fire - Coalmine... | ecosystem: Environmental > Terrestrial > Soil >... | reverse complement strand
CAGCGAAGAACTGGCATTGCCGGGAGCGTTGTTCCAGTTGGTTTTCGCAACGACTCCCGCGCTCTCCGAAGCGCCCATCGGTGTGCCATTGCCCACAAAATCGATACTCACCGCGCGGGCAGCGGGGCCGGAAACGGAAGCGGTGAAATTCGCGGTCTGGTCTGCACTGAGCTTCGCAAAGCTGCGAGATGTTGGAGTGAACTGATACCCGGTTGCGGCGGGAGTTACCGTATAACTGCCGCCAGGTGAAAGACCGGAAAACGAATAGTTCCCGGAGGCATTTGTAGTCGTCGCGCCTCCACCGCTAAGCGACACGCCGACACCGCTCAGACCGCTTCCCGAATACGTGATCTGGCCGGAGATTGTATACGCATTGTTCACAACTAGACCGAGTGTCGCGGTCCCTTGGTTGGAGGCGGCGTCCGTTACGGTCAGGGCGATGGAAAAGCTCCCGTAAGTGGTCGAGGTTCCACTGAGGACACCCGCAGCGCTCAAACTTAAGCCAGACGGCAATCCGGAAGCTGTCCAGGTGTAGGGTTGCCCGCCGCCGCTCGCCGCGAGTTGGACGGGTGTGTAAGTCACGCCCCTTGTCGCCGCCGGTAGGGAGGTAGTAGTGATTGCGACCGGAGTGATAAAGGCGGCGAGAACATTCGCGGTAATCTGCTGCGCCGCAGCATTGGAAAATGCCGAGCGGAGCGCCGGAGCATTGTAATCGTCGAGTCCCCAACTCCATTGGAGCGAACCCGTGGCGAAAACGAACCCGTGGCCGGCCGAGTACCACGTAACGTTGGAATTGCATGACTGCGTGTTGCACGAAAAGCCTGGCGGGTTGTCAACGTCACTGCCAAAGGGCCCGACAGGCGAACTGGCCAACACTTGAGTGCCAGGGGGCGACACGCCGGGAACCATAAGATCCACCTCATAGCCGAGAATGCCAAGCAGGTGGTCGCCGTTCTTCAGGCTGGTCCCGTTCATCAGCCAGTGTGAGGCGTTGGAGATGACGATATCACTCTCGACCGGATCGCCGACGTACTCGTTTCCGACCAGGGCCGCCTCCGGCATGTTCACTGGAGATTGACGCCACTCGACGGTTGCAAGCTGTGGATTGCTGGTGTAGTCAGGGTCGTCGGCTGCAGCATCGTATTTGTAGCAAACCATGGTACGGTCCGCCGTACCGTCGAAACCCGGCTCAAACCGCACTTGCCAATACAACGTGTTGCTGGAGAAAAAGCCGATATTCAGTCCGTTCGCTAAGGCATTTTGCAGGTTCTGCCGCATCTGCATCGACCAATATTCGTTGTGGCCGACGGACAAAAAGGCTCGATGATTTGTGAGCAGAGTTGCGTTTTCGTGGACGTCTATGTCCGTCAGGTATGTCACGTCATAGCCGTTTTTCTCGAGCCAGCGGACCATGTTGTACTCGAAGCCCGCAGGCGGAATCGGGTACCCGGTCGCCGGTCCTGGTTGCAGGTTCGTCAGGTACTCTCCGGCACCGACACCGGTTGAAGCTCCTGGCGTGCCGGAGCTGTAGCTGTCTCCAAGCACGTATGGCCGGTTGAAAGAAACCTTCCAAGCCCGACCTCCAGGCGCCCAGGTATATAAGGATTTGCCAGAAGCACCGCCTGGCCAGAAGTTGTAAGCCTCGAAAGTCGTCACGCTCGATTCAAACAACAGCTTCGAGGCCCTTGCATCGTCACGGACAACAAAAATGATAAAGCTCTGTTTCCCGCTTTGGTTTCCGGTAAGGCGCGCCAGGAAAATGCCGCTGACCCAGCTTGTCGGGATATTGAGCGTGTAAGAGGCGGCCCATCGGCACTCAACCAGACCTGTTACTGGATCGGGAGTTGGGGTCGGTTGGACCTGGCCGGCAATGCTATTCACGGTAGTCAGCAGCCGGGCTCCGATGCCCGCGTACCAGCCGGTTCGAAATATTTCCAGTTTAAAAGTGGAATCGCCTGTGCTGACAAAGAACTTAATTGTCCCGCCGATATTGACACTTGTCAGAGAGGCATAACCCTCAATTTCCCGATTCGTCGCCGGATTCGAGAGTTGCCAGCCCGATGTTCCTGGTTTTCCGTTTTCAATTTGGATGGGGTTCTGAGCACGGACAACTCCCGGAACCAATAGGGTCGGCAGAAGTAATATCAGACAAGTATAAAAGCGCTCCGTAATAAATGCCATTTACAGCCTTGTAGCTAGTTGAGGATACGGGAGTTGCCGCAGACATTAAGTACTATAACGTACTTATAGAACAAAACTTGGCTGTGAACGGAAACTAAGTACTAAAACCGTGGAACTACTGGGCGAAATTTGTAAGCTAAGTAACTGCAATGAGCCTCAAACTCTTGTTCGCGGCCGTCGATGAGAACGGTCGGTAAACGATGAGCACTACGGTTATAGTACCGAAGCAGGCTCGCCGGGAATTGTGCTCGTTGGCTCCTAGATTTCCACATGCCGGATATGATAAAATTAGCGCTGCTTATCTTTTCTTCCCCCGGCCTTTGGTAGTCCTCAAACAGCGCATCAGTTTTCATGAACACGGCTCGGTGTGTAATCCCCATGACCTCTGTGATAAAGTTCGGGCTGACACTCAGGGCGAGGAGGGCGGCCAATGCGCGTTCTATCGTGTTCTCTACTCGGTCTGCTGCTGAGCAGCAGCTACTCGGTAACGGCCGACGTTCTCTACAGCGTTACCGATTTGGGCGTGTTGCCGGGAGCCTACTATAGTTTCGGTCTTGGCATCAACAATACAGCTCAGGTGACTGGCTATTCGGGCGGGATTAGTTCCTCCGCTTTTCTTTACAGCAACGGGCAACTGATCGATATCGCAGGTGTCACTTCGGGGCGTGGCATCAACAACGCCGGACAGATCACGGGAGGGGTAACAGGCATTTCTGGCAGCCGTGCCGTTGTTTACAGCAACGGTCAAGTGACGGATTTGGGTACGTTTGGCGGGAGTTCCAGTTACGGTTATGCCATTAACGATACCGGCCAGGTGGCGGGTTACTCCTTTACTGCCGCCGGGGCTCAGCGAGCCTTTCTCTACAGCCGCGGGGCAATGACGGATTTAGGCATTTTGGAAGGGTACAGCGGCAGTATCGGTCTTGGAATCAATAATGCCGGACAAGTAACAGGCTATGTCTCTAGCGCCACATCTTCCAACGTCTTTTCCTACGAAGCCTTTCTTTACGGCGACCAAGGGATGATACCATTGGGAACTCTCGGCGGGCAGTCAAGCCAAGGCCTAGCCATTAACGACACCGGACAAGTGACCGGGTATGCCCAAACAGGGAGAGGTGCTGCCCACGCTTTTTTGTACAGCAACGGACAGATGACAGATCTGGGCACCTTAGGAAATACCAGCAGTTTTGGCCTTGGGATCAATAATGCGGGACAGGTGGTTGGCTACACCACGGACCAGACAGGCCGTGAGAGTGCTTTTATCTACCGTGACGGCCAGATGTACGATCTGAACGGCCTGATCGACCCGGCTCTGCATTTGAGGCTCTGGGAGGCCACCGCCATCAATGATCGAGGCCAGATCGTGGCCAATTTCGGGAATGGCCATGGAGAAGCCGGCGATATTAACAGCCACGCTTATCTGCTCACTCCAATCGAATCCGTGCCGGAGCCTGGCACGCTGGTCCTCTTCGGATTAGTAGTGCTGGGCGCACCGGAGCTGATTTCGCGTTACTGCAAGGGGACCAGCAAAATGCAGACACGGAGATGGAAGCGTCACAAGCTGTGATCAAAAACACAGGCGAAAACGCCTACTCCACATGAACATTCAAACACGTGCACGTTTCGTGGAGCAGGCCTTTGGCCCGGCCGGTGGCCTGCATGCTGATTTTTCGCAGCTTCTCATCACTTACGCATCGGGCATAGCGATTGGTTTGAAATGCAGCTCTGAACCAAAGCTGCATGCCGAGTTGCCGCGAACGAGCCAAAATCGCAGGCTGGCATTCCTGTTGAGAAGCCAAACGTGCAACCGCCACCTTGAACGTGATGATCCTGGCAGCAGAACATATGGAAAATCAGCTCCTGCGAGTGCCGGATCCGACTCGCCAACGATCGTGCCATCTTCGGTTGTAGCGAGCACCCGGAACTCCCCGGGAGTGGTCGAAGTGCCCGTTATCACCCAGTCCAACCATGAGTCCAGTACATTTTCCTCCGACGCGGAACAGGACTGATCCGGCACAATTTTAAACACGTCATGTATATTTTTTTCCAGGAATATCGATCTGGGGAAATAATAATGATCCAGCATTCGCACTGTGAAATAGGCTGACAGCAAGAGACATCCGATAGTCGAAATGGCGAGGGTAACTCTTGAAGGCCAGCTCAACCGAGAGAAGGGTGGGGATAAAGTTGCAAGAATTGCTAGCGCCGGGATAAAATATCTGCCTTGAAGCCGGATGATGAAGTGAAACCTCGGCGGAGTCCAAAGTATATAGGCGGCCAGCAATACGCCCATCACCAAACCTGACGCAGCCAGGCTTCCCACAGCAAGATTAAAAACACCCACCTTTTTGCAGTTGAAGAAAACAATGAAGAGAATGATGGCTAGAAGACACGCAACAGCCAAGTAAAACCAGGCTGGAAAGACCAGCACTTCCCAGCCTAAAACGCCGATCATTTCTCTACTCAGGAATACTGCCCCATGCCTAAGCGTCACAAGCAGCACTCTCAGGAAGGAAATCGGATGGAGAGTTATAAAGTGAATCTGCGCCGCTGGATTTTGACCATGGGCTTCGCCTGCCAAAGAGAAGAATCTTTTGATAACAAACGACCAACCTGCATAAAAAATTATCGCTACCCCGACAGCTAGCAAACAAAAGGAAATCGCGCGCCGCCAACCCAAACGCTTATGCGCTAAAAGCAGCAGCAATCCCAAGGCTAAGTGAACCGGTTTGCCCATAACCAAAAGGAGGAGAGAGAGAACCAGTCCCGAACGGATAAGGAAATTGTCCTTGTTGAGAAAGCGGATGCAGAGTGCAATAAACAGTGTAGTCAGTCCAAAAATACTCGCGTCGCTCGAGACGGTGGCCATTTGCGATAAGCTCATCGGGAGCACGGCTGGAAGAAGGAGCAACAGTTCGTACCCGGGCGCCAGCCGGAGCGCAAGAAAGATCAGCAGGACAGCGCACAGCGCGTTGCACACGCGTGCGCTGTAGAACCATACGTACACGCGATCTGAGAGCAATCGAGATATGCGAATGCCGAGGCTTTGCGGCAGATATAGACCGGGAGGATAGATGCCGGAACTAGGGAATTCCACAAATTTTCTTCTGGCAAGCGGTGGCTGTCTCTGAGAATCGCGTTTGAGAGCCAGCATACGCTCCCGAATGCTATGCAGTGAATCCTCTGACCGCAACCAATCCGCGTTCATCCAATGCCGAGTAAACTCGGCCACAGCCTCGGGCAGCATTCCCCCGCCCCGGCCAGTTGCCTCGTCTATTTGAGGCACCCATCCACCTTGAGCGATCTGGCACGCTCGAACGAAGTGCCGGCTTTCGTCAATCGGCTGCATAGGGGGAACTAGAAAACAGAGCACTAGAGCGGTTGGAAGTGTCACGGCCAAATACAGGTACGCGACCGGTTGCGTATTGCCGAGTAAGCCCGCCACGTCATGCAACCAGATCCGCTTCCTTGGGTAGGCTATTTGGAGAGCGTTGTAATCTGGGTTTCGCATAACGGGAGATCAAAACAGAAGTTCACACACGGTCCAATGTCGACGAGCCGTCTTCGGCTCCGACTCAAGGACGATCTAACTCAAAGTATTTGTAGCACGGCTGCCCACAGCGAGCGAGTAGTGACGAGAGCCTCTATCGGTTTACATAATGGCATGCTCTGTCAACCTGATGAAAGGCCGACAATCGAGTTTGCATTCCAACGCGTTTCAGCGGCTCCGGCTCCCGCCGGAACTCGTCACCTTCCCCCGCGCTCGCCGGCTTCGGGCGGCTTGTTTCGCCTGTTTCGATAGAGCCGCTTTAGAGGCCGCGGAGCGTGGCTCCCGCTTCAACGCCTCGCGCCGCGCCCGCGAGCGCTTGGCAGAAGTCTTTGCCGGCTTGCCGCTCTGGCCCTTTTCCAGGTCGCGTTCAGCGCGCTTTCGAGTGGCCTCGGAGACCCGTCCTCTTTTTGGAGGCGGCAGGTCGACGCCCGCCCGCCGAGCCTTCGACAGACCGATCGCAATGGCTTGCTTCGCCGATCGGGCTCCATGTTTCCCTTGCCGTATGTGCTCCATCTCCTCGCGTACGAATTCGCCGGCCTGCGTGGTTGGAGCTTTTCCCTCCGCCTTATCCCTTTTCGCGCGTTCTATGGTTTTCTTTTCTGGCATTCGATCCTCCTCTCCTTGGAGAGATTCCCGGCCTACCCAACTCCGTCTGCATGAGTGTTTCCCAACTCAATCGGCGATTCCAACTGGATCAAGTCTTCGTCCATATTCGGCAGTAATCTCAAGAAACTATTCCATAGCCGCAAGGATTGATCTCGTACAAGGACCCTCGTGTACCGTCTGCGATGCGAGTCCGAGAAGTACATAGTAGCCGCTCCAGCTCCGAAACCGGAGATTGCCGCTTTCAGAGCGTTCATATTATTTCTCCCTATCTTTCGAGGGCGGGGGTCCAAAAGCGTTACGAGCTTTATGGTGACATCGAGCTGCGCCAGCGGTTTCCAGGCCGCACTCACCTATTTTCTCTGAATTCTTTTCAGGCTGAACGGTATGCCGAACTGAAGTTCGGCACGGCACGCTACAGCGCGCGCCGCGAATAACTCCGGAGCTTGTCGATCTATACGATAGAAGTACGCGTATGGCGGAGCAAATGAAAAACAATCCTCATCTGATTTCCCGGAACGAAGCTTTGAAGCGGCTGGGCGGGCTCGCTCTCGGCTCCTCACTGTTGCCCTCGTTGCGGGCGGCGCAGCCGGCGAGTTCCTCGCGTCCTCCCAATATTCTGTGGATCACGGGCGAGGGTGTCCCCACCGCCGCGCTCAGTTGCTACGGAAGCAAGCTGATCAGCACGCCGCACATCGACCGCATCGCCAGAGAAGGCATGCGTTTTGAAAATAGCTTTGTCACCAACGCGCTGTGCGCGCCGGGGAGGGCTACGCTGCTCACCGGCAAATACGATCACCTGAACGGCATGACGACAAATCCAAGGGAAACGATCGGGACCGAGACTCCCGCTAGCTTCGATGCCGCGCAGGAGACGTTTCCGAAAATACTGAAGCGCCACGGTTATCAGACAGGCATGGTGGGTAAATGGCACTTACCCGCGAACCCGGCCCACGTGGGCTTCGACTATTTTGTCTACAAGAACGGTGCTGGCGGCCCCTACTACCAGGCGGAGGGGTATTTGCAGAATCCGAGTCTCGGTAGCGATGTCATTCAAGAGAAGAGCTATCCGGGCTACATCACGGACAACGTCACGGACCTGGCGATCAAAGGGATGCAGCAGTTCAAGCAACCCTTCCTGATGATGGTGCAGTTTTTCAATGCGCATCGCCCATTCAATCCGCCGCACAAATACGAACATCTCTACGACAACGTCAGGATTCCGGAGCCGGGGACGTTCTGGGACGACTATTCGCACCGCGCCGCTCCGGCTCGCGAAGCGCGTATGCGGATTGAGGACATGCCGGATTTCCATCCGCCCGAAACGTTGACACCGCGCCAGCGAAAGCAGTGGAACTACCACCAGTTCATGGCTCATTTTCTAGGAACGCTGCGGGCGCAGGACGACAATGTCGGACGGCTGCTCGAGTTTCTGGAGCATAACGGCCTCGCGGAGAACACCGTTGTCGTTTATACCTGCGATCACGGGTTCTTTCTAGGCGATCACGGCTGGTTCGACAAACGCTTTATGTACGAGCAGGCGCTGCGTGTGCCGTGGATGATCCGCTATCCGGGACGGGTCAAGGCGGGGAGCGTGGCGAAAGAATGGGTGGTTAATATCGACAACGCTCCGACAGCGCTCGATCTGGCCGGGGTTCCCGTACCGGGCGATATGCAGGGCCGGAGCCTGCTTCCAGTCCTGCAAGGGAGAACACCTTCGGATTGGAGAACGTCGATGTATTACCACTACTACGAATTCGCTCCGCCGCACTGGGTTCTCCCGAATTACGGAATTCGCACCGACCGTTATAAATTAATCAGCTATTACACGGTGAACGAGTGGGAGCTGTTCGATCTGGAGAAAGATCCGGATGAGATGGAAAACTTATTTTCTTGGTCCGGCTATAGAGTGAATCCGGCTTACGAATCCGTGGTGAACGATCTTGTTAAGCAGCTACAACAACTGCGGGATCAGTATAAAGACACTACCGGGCTGCCCGTGAAGTTATGGCCGACGCGCAGCTACGATTAGCGTAGAAGGCCTGGCGCCACATTATAATGTGCGCATGACACGCCGCGAATGGACACTGCTGCTGGCCGCCGCGCCGGTGGCCGCGCAAATCACAAGCAAAACCCCGCCGCAAGGTACTCCGGCTCCCGCGCCGCCCGGCGCTACTCCCGAGCAGAAGCGGCAGAAGGCGTTTGCCGACGTCCGGAAAGTGAGCGAGCGTTTGTCTCAAATCGAAGTGCCGATGGATATCGAGCCCGCGTTTGCCTTCCGGCCGTAAGGCTCATGAGGAAGCCCAAGATCAAGCTAGACGAAGCCAGCCTGCCGTTCGCGAGTATCGCCGAACTGAATACCGCGCTGCGGAACCGGGAGAGCTCCTGTGTCGAGCTGACGAAGTTTTTCAGCAAGCGGCTGGAGAAAATTGGACCGCGCTATAACGCGCTGGCGCTTTCGCTTGGCAAACGAGCGCACGACGCGGCCAAAGATGTCGATTGGGACCTCAAGCACGAGCGCTTTCGCGGTCCGCTGCAGGGCATTCCCTATGGCGTGAAAGATTTGATCGCGGTTGCTGACCATCCGACTACGTGGGGCGCCAAGCCGTTTGCGGACCAGGTGTTTGAGTTCAATGCAACCGTGGTTGATCGGCTCGATAAAGAGCGCGCGATTCTGATCGGAAAGCTTTCGATGATCGAGTTGGCTGGCGGCGGGGGATACAGCTCGGCTGCAGCTTCGCTGCAGGGGCCGTGTCTGAATCCTTGGAACACGAGCTACTGGGCGGGCGGTTCTTCGAGCGGTTCGGGAGCGGCGGTCGCAGCCGGCTTGGCGCCGTTTGCGCTCGGATCGGAGACGTCCGGTTCGATTCTTACGCCAGCCTCGTACTGCGGAGTCACCGGCCTGCGTCCTACCTACGGACTCGTGAGTCGTTACGGGGCGATGGCGTTGTCGTGGACACTAGACAAGATAGGTGTGCTGGCCCGCTCCGCCGACGATTGCGGGCTGGTTCTGCACGCGATTGCAGGCGCCGACGACAATGACCCGGCTTCGGCACGAAAGGGCTTCTATTATGCGCCCCAGTACACCCGGCCGATCAGCGATCTCAAAGTAGGATACTCGGAGATCGATTTCACCGACTGGCCGGATGAACCGCTGCGCGGTGCGTTCACAAATGCCTTGTCGATCGTGAAATCGATGGGAGCGCAAATGGGCGAGAGCAAGCTTCCCGATTTCCCATACGGTCCCATCATTGGAACCATCATCGATTCCGAAGCAGCTTCCATTTTCGAGACGTTCATTCGCAGCGGCAAAGTGGACCAGCTCGCGGATCCGAGCCAGATCGACGGCCTGAAGGCGTCCATGACATATTCGGCGCTGGATTATTTGAAGGCGATGCGAGTGCGAACGCAGATTCAATCCGATTTTCGAGCGTTCTTTTCGTATCTGGATTTGTTGATCGCGCCCACGCATTTCAGTCTGCCGGATCGGGCGGATCAACCGTTCAATGAGACGCCACCGAAGCGGCCGGAACAGAAAGGCGTGGGAGCAGGATTGATTCAGGCTGGAAATCTGTGCGGCCTTCCGGCGTTAACCGTACCCTGTGGATACGTGAACGGGCTGCCCATCGGCTTACAGATTATGGGACCGCCGTTTTCGGAGAGCACCGTGCTTTCGTTTGGCCGCGCATTCCAGAATCTCAGCGATTTTCATAAACAACACCCGGCGGTCGTGACTTGAATTCCAGCCGGGCGTCAGATCACGAAAGAGATGCCGTAGCGCGTGGAGATCTCGACAAGGCGCTCCATGTCCTGAGGAATCGATAGCGGCGAAATTTCTTCCAAGTACTTTTCGAATCCACCGGGCACAGTCACGATCAGGAGTTTGCCCTCTGCCGTGCCTACATTCCGAAAAGTATGAATGGATCCGCGAGATGCGTGAATCGCATCTCCGGATGCCAGTTTGCGCCGGTTGCCATTGAGGAGGAACTCGTACTCGCCCTCCAGTACGTAGAAGATTTCATCTTCATTCGTATGAGAGTGGGCTGGCGGTCCACCACCGGGCGGCGATACTTGCGTGAAGGTTGTCGCTCCTCCACCACTCTCCTTGCTGCTGATAAGGATTTCAACGGGCTCACCGAAAACGGGAAATCTCTTCATGGTTATAAAAATGTCAAGATTATCAGAAAACGGCCTTTGCTATTGATTGTTTTCCGGAGTTCGAGCACAATCGGGATGTCAGGGGAGGCACTATGCTCTATCGCCGTTCTCGCTTCCTGCTTCTGCTTACGGTGTTCTGCCCTATTGCAATCACTCCCACTCGCGGCTTTAGTCAGAACGCCGTATCCGGAACGGTCCTCGGAACCGTTTTCGATAGCAGCGGAGCCGCCGTTCCCGGGGCTGCCGTGGCTCTTCAAAATGTAGCCAACGGCGTCGGTTATCAGACGCAAACAAACGACTCCGGAAATTATACATTCACCAATGTTCAGCCCGGAAACTACACGGTCACAGTCACCAAGACCGGATTCCAGGGGATGAAGAACAACGACGTCGTTTTGGGCATCACGATGGTGAACCCGCCCATCGACTCGGTGGCCGATTTTTCCCACAATTCCATCCAGCGGGAAATTGACCCCGCCGAGTGGCATCAGCACGCGCGAATCGGCATTTCTCAAATTTTTGTCTTCGACCCGGAATCCAAGGCAGCCCGGGAGTGGAGTGCGGAAACGGATAATCCGGAGCGCATTTCCACACTGCGGCGAAAAAAACGGCTCGATGCTGGATGTCAATAAAATTTGGGTTGAGCTGGAAACCAGAATGCACGTATTTTGAGATGCCTCGCTTCCGGAACGCGGCCATTGTTCTCGCGTTGGCGTTTTCAGCCGCGGCGTTTGCCCAGGAAGGCTCTTTTCTATTGGAGGCCAATGCTCCGCAACCGTACACCGCCGCTTACTTGGGAAACGGTGCGATCAGCCTGGTAACCACGCCACTGGCTACAGAACCGGCGCAGTCTTTTCTGGCGGGCGTTTATGACCATACAGCGGGCGATGTGCCGCGGATCGCGGCGGCTCCAGCTTGGAACGAGATCGACATCAACAATGGCTCGCACTGGCTAAATGCGGATACATCGTTCTCCGGGATCGAACAGTACCGGCAAGTGCTGGACATGTACGATGGCGTGCTTCGCACCGAATACGTGTGGAACGACGCGGGCAAGCGCATCCGCATGCATGTCGAGCAGTTTGTGGCACGCGATCGTGCGGAGCTTGCGGCAGTGCAGCTCATCATAGTTCCGGAGTTCTCGGGTCCATTGAGCGTAGTCCTGCCGCTACGAAACTGGCCGCCGCCGCATCGTTATGCTCTGGAACGCATCCGCACGTTGGATGGTGAAGCCAAACGAAATCAATGGGCCATCTGGTATCCCGGCCATTTGGATACCCGCGAATGGGGACTCAGACGTCTGCCGCCACGAATTTCGTTATCCGTATTGGCTATCGCTCCCGGAACCGGTGTCAAGACCGGAGAGGCTGTCGCGGTGGAATGGACCGCGAATGCAAAAATAGGCACAACGGAGAGCCCTTCTTCCGCGGAAGCGACGCTTAGTCTGAATGTACAGTCCGGGGAGGGTTACGTTTTCACGAAGTATGCGGCGGTGGTTGATTCGGCTGGTTCCCCCGACGTCCGCGAGGCCGCTTTGCGGATTTCAGAGTCTGCTCGAAGCGAGGGCTGGGACCGGCTGCTGTCCGCGAGTTCGGACGCTTGGCATCGCCTCTGGGACACGGACATCCGCCTCGACGGCGGCGATCCGGAGTTGCAGCGCGCGATCCATTCGATGCTCTTCTATCTGCTTGGCAGCGTTCGTCCGAATCTGGATATCAGCACCGGGCCTATGGGGCTCAGTTCGGCTGGTTATTACGGCCATATTTTCTGGGACGCGGACACGTTTATGTTCCCGGCGCTCGTCGCCTTGCATCCGGAACTAGCGAAACCTATGGTTGCGTTTCGATCCCGTACCCTTCGCGCGGCGCAAGAAAACGCAAAAAAGAACGGATACAAAGGCGCGATGTATCCGTGGGAGGCCGGGCCCGACGGCACCGAAGCAACGCCGCGATTCGCTTTCCAAAATGCGAGCTCGGAGAATCATGTCAATGGCGACGTTGCGCTCGCAAGCTGGCAATACTGGCTCGCGACAGGCGATAAAGGGTGGCTACAGGATGCATGCTGGCCGATTCTGCGCGATACCGCCGATTTCTGGGCGAGCCGCGTCCACTACAACCCGAAACGCGCCGATTATGAAATTGGCAATGTTGTTGCCGTGAACGAGTCGCAAATCGGCGTGAGTAACGATCCGTATACGAACGCGATTGCGAAGAAGAACCTGGAGCTGGCCGTTGCCGCGGCGCAGGCGCTCCATCTGGAACCACATCCGCAATGGCGCACGATTGCGGCCCAGATGTATGTGCCGTTTAGCGATTCCTCGCTGCTCTGGTTTCCCTTGGGCCGCTCTTATTCCGCCGAGCAAACCCGTGGAGCCATCGGCACGATGTTGTCACGTGTTCAGCAGCATCGTCAGGGCGCGATGATGGGCACGGAGTTCTATCCGATTCTCGCCGCGCAGATTCATGATCGCGCCGCCATCGGAAAACTGTTAATTCCGCTTTACAACCCCTATCTGCGGGCTCCCTTTGACGTGATCGCAGAGACGCCGCGGAATCAGAACACCAACTTCATTACCGGAGCCGGTGCTTTTCTGCAGCAGTTTGTTTTTGGATATACGGGACTGCGGTTCGGTGAAGGCGGGCTGGAGCAGAAATTAGAACCTGTTTTGCCGCCGGATATTCGGCAGATCACGCTGAAGAATATAAACGTTCGTGGGCGGCGCGAAACGTTGCGGTTTAGATAGGAACGGGTTTACCGGTCCTTCAAATTCGTGTCGAAAAACGCAGTCATGGCCTGATACAAAGATTTCTGTATAGGGCCGGTAACTCCGTGCGTCTTTTGCGGGTAGACCTGCATCGCGTAAAGCTTGTCCGCTTTCTCCAGCGCATTCGCCATTTGCATGCTGTTCTGGAAAAGCACATTGTCATCTTCGAAGTTATGGACAATAAGCAGTTTTCCTTGCAGACGGCTGGCATTGTGTACGTTTGAGGCGGCGTTGTAGCCTTTCACGTTCTCGTCCGGTAAACCCATGTAGCGTTCGGTGTAGATGGTGTCGTAGTTATGCCAGTCGGTGACCGGCGCTCCCGCAACACCCACTTTGAAAACATCCGGCGCCAGTAAGAGCGAGTGAATCGTCATATAGCCTCCGTAACTCCAGCCGGTGATTCCGATTCGCGCGGGATCCACAAAGCCCATCTGGATCAAATGCTCGACGCCGAGCCGCTGATCGGCAACCTCCTGGCGGCCCAATTCATGATAGATAGGCTCTTCAAAGGCGTGCCCCCGCCCCGAGGAACCGCGATTGTCCAACTGCCAAATGACGTATCCATGATGAGCCAGCACCTGTTCCCAATCAATTCCGTACCACATATTGTGCACGCTCTGAATGCCGGGGCCGCCGTACACATAAACAATCGCCGGGTATTTCGTGCCAGGCCGAAAGCCAGCCGGTTTAATCAGCCGGGCATAAAGAATTGCGCCATCCGGAGCTTGGACCTGCACAACTTCGACTGGTTGCAGATCGTACTCGTCTAATTCTTTCGTATCTGGCGCGCGCAGAACAGCAATCTGCTCTCCGGCCTCGCTGCGCAATAGCGATTCGGCGGGTTGCTTCAGGTTTGAGAAGTTATCGACGTAGTAACTCGCCTCGGAATTCGCGTGAATCAGGTGCGTCCCTGGTTCTTTAGTGAGGCGCATCCGCTCGCCGCCGTTAAAGGACACCGCATATAGCTGCCTTTCGAGAGGGCTGATCTCGGATGATGTGAAGTAGACGCGCTGTCTTTGCTCGTCGACGGCGTTGATAGCCGTCACTTCCCAATTCCCGCTGGTCAACTGGCCGAGCAGCTCGCCGCGATTCGAGTAACGATAGATATGGCGGAAACCGGAACGCTCGCTTGTCCACAGAAATTCCGGCAGGGATTTCAGAAGACAGAGATTGTTGGCCATATTGATCCAGGTCTTCGATTGCTCGTGCAACACGGTCCGGACTTCCCCGCTTGCCGGGTTGCAGAACAGAAGATCGAGTTTGTCCTGGACACGCGAAAGCCGCTCCACCGCGAGCGCCGAGGAGTCCGGCAGCCAGGCGACCCGGGCCAGCAGGCTGTTTTGCGTGGATCCCAGATTCATCCAAGTCGTTTGCCCACCCTCAACCGGAATCACGCCCAGTTTCACCAATGCATTGGGCGTGCCGGCCTGCGGATAGCGCTCCGGTTCGCTGACGGCGCGCTCGCCGATCAGGTCGGTCTGCGGATAGACAAACTCATCGGCAACGTTGAACTGAAAGTACGCAATCCGCTTCGAATCCGGCGACCACCAGGCGGCGCTGCCAATCTCCAGCTCTTCCGGGTACACCCAATCGAGTTCACCGTTGAGAAGAGTGGGCGTTCCATCCGAAGTAATTTGACGTACCCGCTTGCCCGAAAGATCGAAAACATACAGATTCGATTTCCAGCGATACAGAATGTGGCGGCCGTCCGGAGAGAGTCTCGGGTCTTCCTCGTTGATGTTCGTTTTGGTGATCTGATCGAATTTTCCGTTGGGGTGCACGATGAACAAATCGCCGCCGATAGCCGCCAACAGATCCTTGCTATTCGGGAACCATTGATACGATTCAGAGGCAACACGCCGGTTGCGCCATCCAAATTCTTTCGGCTGGACGGGCGCGACTGCGTCAGCGTGCATCGCCGAGGAATCGAACCAGACGCGCGATGTCCTGGATCTGATGTCATAGAGATAGACTTTGCCGCCGTCCTGATAGACGAACGCATTCCCGTTGGGAGACCAGATCGGCGTGATGGGAGCCTGGCGGCGATGAGCGACTAAATCATCGATCGTGACCGGTTTCTTGGCCTGGCAAAACAGCAGAGCCGGGCCGATCAGGGCAAGTCCGGCGGATAGCAAAACAGTACGTGTGGACACCATTGTCAGTGTGCCAAAACCGGGTTCGAAAACGCCGGGCCCTTACACTAGAGCCTTGATGATTCTGCTCCTGTTAATCGTCGCCGCATTCGCCGCCGGCGCTATAAACTCGGTTGCGGGCGGGGGCAGTTTTCTCACGTTTCCGTCGCTTGTTTTTGCCGGAGTGCCCGCCGTGATCGCGAACGCATCGAATACCGTTGCACTGGTGCCAGGATCTTTAGCAAGCGCGGTAGGATACCGTGACGATATTCAGCGCCTCAACGAGAAGCGGATGAAGGGCTGGGTGCTCATCAGTTTTCTCGGCGGGGCGGTGGGCGCAGCGTTACTGTTATTCACCTCAGACCGCACGTTTCGCCAGATTGCGCCGTGGCTGCTGCTGTTTGCCACACTTTTATTTGCGTTTGGAAATCAGGTCAGTTCGGCCATGCGCGGCAGTCTTCACAAGAACCAGGGACCCATGCTGGCTTTTCTGTTCGCGATCGCCGTGTACGGCGGCTATTTCGGCGGCGGTATTGGAATCATGCTTCTGGCGGCGTTTCGCCTGTACGGTCTCACAGATATTCATGGCATGAACGGGATCAAGACCATCCTGAGCGCGATCTTGAATTTCATCGCGGCAGTGATTTTCATTAGCGCCCACGAGGTCTGGTGGGGGCCGACGCTGATTATGATGGCGGCGGGCATCGCCGGTGGCTATGCCGGACCGCTACTTGCCAAGCGCACAAGACCGGTAGTGATCCGGCGCATTGTAATCGTGGTGGGAATCCTGATGACGATCTATTTCTTCCATATCACGCCGCGCTGAATGTGTGGCGCGAGGCTTCCCTCATTACGCGTGCGCGGCCGCAGCGCCCAGCATCTGTTCTATCTGATCGCGTGAATATTTCATGTTGACATTCTGCATCGGACATCTGACAAAAGAAACGGTCGCTGCCATCTTCAGAGCTTTTTGGAATCGTCAACACGGTGCCGCAGTTCGGAAAAATGAGAGATTGTGCTCCATCTAATTTTAGTGTTAGGGAGTTTACATGGGCATCGCAACTCGAAAAAACCAGCGCGGGAAAACGAGGGGTCCATTCAATGTGCCGCGAGCGAGACAGGGGCGAGCCATGTACCTTGCAACTCACGCTGCCAGACTGCTCCCGTGCGTGCCCGTTCTTCAGGCGTAGTGAATCGGTATAGATACAGCAGCGCACGCATATAGCGCGGCGGTTTTGGAAACGGCGTGGGCCCCAATAAGCCGGTAACAGAGGGATCTCCGTGCAGGAGATGATAGACGAGACTACCGACCCAAGTATTTTCCTGATAACTGCCAAGCGCGGCAAACCACATTTGCCAGTCAAGGCGCGGCTGGTATGGAGCCACGAAGGGAAGCGAGCGGTGCAGATTGCCGGGCTTGTAGCGGAAATTGTATTCGCGCCAGGAGAGGCCATCGTTCGAGCCTTCGATGACGATTTCCGGGCGCGTGGTGGTCATCACAGCAAAGAGGCCGTAAGTGTTGACGATTTGAAATCGAGAAATGTATGTGAGCACGGGCGAGATGGTGCGATTCATGCTCGGCGCAAACATACCGATTAGCTCGATTCCGCCGATTGCCATGAGGGCGGCGGGAATGCCATTTAAAATTTTGCGCAGTAGCGGTAGCCGCAGCACGGGAGGCACACCGATGAGCCCCCAGCGCCAGCGGAGAACAGGGGCGAGCGGAGCGAAGGTGCGATCGTCCAAGCCCCACAGACACAGCGCCAACGTCAACAAATTGAAGAACGCATAGTTGCCTGTGAGTAGGATCACGAACTGCAGAAGCATTAAAAGACCCACGCCAATCTGGCGCACGCGGCGCGGGCCGAAGAGCAGAAAGGGCGCTCCGAGTTCGATGATCAGAGTGGCGGCAGTCATGGAATCGAGCATCCAAGTTGGCAAGCGATAGGCGTAATAGGCGAGCGGCGTGGGGAGCGGCTGCGTCATGAAATGAAAACGCAGCGCGTGGAAATTCCGCCAGTTTGGATCGTGGGACAACAGCTTGACGGCGCCCGATTCGAAATTGAGGCGGAATATGAGAAAACGGTAAGCCCACACCAGCCAGGGCGTGCCGGCAAACAGGGCCAGGAACCCCGCTTCGAGCAGCAAGGCGTCCCATTGAAATGCGGTGAACGGCTGGCCTATGGAGACGATAGAAAGATAAAACGCGAAACACGCAGCGGCTGTCCAGCGAGGGAATAGGCCGATGACCAGCAGCAGTGCCGCGACGCATCCGGCCATGCAAACGCAGACCAGCGCGGCATCGCTGACGCCAAACCAGAAGAGCGTTGGGAGTTCGAAGATGCGGCGCGCGCCGAGTTGCTCGCGCATGGCGAGCAGAAGCTGCGCCGCAGGGACGATACCATGCGACCCCGTGAGGCCACGGATCTGCGGCCAGAATGAGCCGAAGGCGGCGAGGTAGATGAGGCCGAGGAGCCGGAGGAAGAGGGCTTCAGTGAGTTCGAACGGCATCGTAAAACCCGCTCCCGCGCGGTCGCGGTTCTGTCCAAAACAGAAAAGGCGGCTTCTGGGAGCCGCCTTTTCTGTTTTGCAATATGCTGTGTAGGTCAGACTTCGTCTGCGCCCAAGGCCTCTTCGGCGCCGAGGTCTTCGGAGAGCCCACCCGTATACACGCCAGGAGTTTCGTCCGAGTAGTCTTGCAGACCGTCTGCGAACGCAACTTCCTGCTCCGGCACCGGCTCTTCTTCCACCACGTCCTCGCCTGCGATCTTCACACGGCGGTAGTATTCCATACCGGTTCCAGCCGGGATCAGGCGGCCCATGATGACGTTTTCCTTCAGACCACGCAGGTAATCCACCTTGCCGTTAATGGCGGCTTCGGTGAGGACGCGCGTTGTCTCCTGGAAGCTGGCAGCGGAGATGAACGAGTCGGTCGATAGCGATGCTTTCGTGATGCCCAGCAGGATCGGCTTGCCGGTCGCGGGACGTCCGCCAGCCTCAATCACGCGAGCATTTTCTTCGCGGAACTTGAACTTGTCGACCACTTCTTCGGGCAGGAACTCGGTATCGCCAATGTCCTCAATGCGGACCCAGCGCATCATCTGGCGCGAGATCACTTCAAGGTGCTTGTCGTTGATGTTCACACCCTGCAGCCGGTAGACTTCCTGGATTTCATTCACCAGGTATTTCTGCAGTTCCTTTTCGCCGAGCACGGCCAGGATATCGTGCGGATTGCGCGGGCCGTCCATGAGCGGATCGCCCGAGCGCACGCGCTCGCCTTCCTGTACGTTGATGTGGACGCCGCGCGGAATCGAATATTCCTTCTGGACGCCGTCGTCACCCACGATATAGAGCTTGCGCATACCCTTGGTGACTTCGCCGTACTTCACGGCGCCATTGATTTCCGCGATGATGGCGGTTTCACGCGGCTTGCGAGCTTCGAACAGCTCCACCACGCGCGGCAGACCGCCGGTGATGTCTTTGGTCTTGGTGGTCGCGCGTGGAATCTTCGCGAGCACGTCCCCGGCGTGTACCTCTTCGCCATCCGCCACCATGAGGTGAGCGTGGGTCGGCATGAGGTACTTCTTTTCTTCCGACCGGCCGCCGCCTTCGGGACGAACGACAATCGTCGGGAAACGCTTCTCGTCGGCCGATTCCGTAACCACCACCTGCATGTTGCCGGTGATCTCGTCAACCTGCTCCTGCGTGGTAACACCGTCAATCAGGTCTTTGAAGTGAATGGTTCCGCTAACCTCGGTAAGAATCGAGAACGTGTACGGATCCCATTCGAGCAGGATCTGATTAGCCTTCACAGGCGCGCCGTCCTCGACGTTGATCTTGGCGCCGTAGACGACGGGGTAACGCTCGCGCTCGCGGTTCTTCTCATCGACGATGATCAGAATGCCGTTGCGGTTCATGGCGATCAGCTCGCCTTTGTTATTGCGAACCGTGTTGACGTTGTTGAAGCGAACGAAACCGTCGCTCTTGGCGTCCTGGGTCGATTGCTCGCTGACGCGCGTGGCGGCACCGCCAATGTGGAACGTACGCATCGTAAGCTGCGTGCCAGGCTCGCCGATGGACTGCGCCGAGATGATGCCGACGGCCTCTCCGCGCTCGACCATGCGGCCGGTGGCGAGGTTGCGGCCGTAGCACAGCCGGCACACGCCGCGCTTCGATTCGCAGGTGAGCACCGAGCGGATTTTGACGCGTTCGATACCGGCGGCCTGAATCGCGCTGGCGAGATTCTCGGTGATCTCTTCGTTGACGCCGACGATCACGTTGTTTTCGTAGTCGCGCTGATCTTCGAGCGCCACGCGGCCTACGATACGATCGCGGAGCGGCTCGATGATTTCGCCCGATTCAATAATGGGTTCGACGTAGATGCCGTCGGTAGTTCCGCAGTCATCTTCGGTAATGATGACGTCCTGAGCCACGTCGCAGAGGCGGCGCGTCAGGTAGCCGGAATCGGCGGTCTTCAACGCCGTATCCGCCAGACCCTTACGGGCGCCGTGCGTCGAGATGAAGTACTGCAGCACGTCCAAGCCTTCGCGGAAATTCGCGGTGATGGGCTGTTCGATGATTTCACCCGACGGCTTGGCCATCAAACCGCGCATACCGGAAAGCTGGCGGATCTGCTGCTTCGAACCGCGGGCGCCGGAGTCGGCCATGATGTAAATCGGGTTGAGAATACGGCCGGTGCGGTCGTCCTCTTCCAGATTCTTGAACAGCTTGTCGGAGATCGCTTCGGTGACCTTCGACCAGATTTCAATGATCTTGTTGTAGCGCTCGGACTGCGTAATGGCGCCTTCCTGATACTGCTGCTGAACTTCGATCACCTGCTTTTCGGCATCGTGCACCAGGCTGCTCTTTTCTTCGGGCACGACCATATCGTCGATACCGATGGAGATACCGGCGCGCGTCGCGTAGAGGAAGCCAAGCTTCTTGACTTCATCCAGCATCTGCACAGTGGTTTGCAGGCCGAACTTCAGATAACAATACTGCACGAGTTGCCCGAGGCCCTTCTTCTTCAAAAGACCGTTGATGAACGGCATCTCTTTGGGAAGAACATCATTCAGGATGACCCGGCCGACCGTGGTGTCCATGTATTGCTTGTTGAACTCGATCGGCTCGGTGTACATAATGTTCTGATTGTCGAACGCCTTGCTCAGATCGATGACCTTGCCGGTGTGGCGCAGCTTGATGCCGGTAAGCGTTTCGACTTCACCCATTTCGAGCGCGATCAGAACATCTTCAATGGAGGCGAAGGTGCGGCCCGAACCTTTGGCATTGGGACGCATCTTGGTCAGGTAATAGAGGCCCAACACCATGTCCTGCGTCGGAATCGCGATGGGCGCTCCGTGAGCAGGCGACAGGATGTTGTTCGAAGCGAGCATCAGGGTCGACGCTTCGATCTGCGCTTCGGGCGACAGTGGAATGTGCACAGCCATCTGGTCGCCGTCGAAGTCGGCGTTGAAGGCCGTACAGGTCAGCGGGTGCAGCTTGATGGCTTTACCTTCGACCAGCACGGGCTCGAACGCCTGGATACCGAGCCGGTGCAGCGTGGGCGCGCGGTTCAACAGAATGGGGTGGTCCTTAATGACTTCTTCAAGGATGTCCCATACCACCGGGTCCTGCTGTTCGACCAATTCCTTGGCTTGCTTGATGGTAGTACAGTGGCCGCGCTGCTCGAGCCGGTGATAGATGAACGGCTTGAACAGTTCCAGCGCCATCTTCTTGGGCAGCCCGCACTGGTGCAGCTTCAGCTCCGGACCGACGACAATGACGGAGCGGCCGGAGTAGTCGACGCGCTTTCCGAGCAAGTTCTGGCGGAAGCGGCCCTGCTTGCCCTTGAGCGTATCGGAGAGCGACTTCAGCGGGCGGTTGTTAGCGCCGCGCAGCACACGACCGCGGCGTCCGTTATCGAACAGCGCATCGACCGCTTCCTGCAGCATGCGCTTTTCGTTGCGGACGATGACGTCGGGAGCATGCAATTCCATCAGCTTCTTTAGACGGTTGTTGCGATTGATGACGCGGCGATAGAGATCGTTGAGATCGGAAGTGGCGAAACGGCCGCCATCGAGCGGAACGAGAGGACGAAGCTCGGGCGGAATGACCGGAATCACATCCAGAATCATCCACTCGGGCTTGTTGCCGGATTTGCGGAAACTCTCGACCACACGGAGGCGTTTGGCGTACTTCAGTTTCTTTTGGGCCGAAGTTTCGGTCCGCATTTTTTCGCGGATTTCCTGGCTCAGCGCTTCGATATCGATGCGCTTCAGCAGCTCCTTCACGCCCTCGGCGCCCATCATGGCGACGTATTTGTTGGGGAATTCCTGGTCAAGCTGGCGCTTGCGCTCGTCGCTGATCACTTCGCCCAGGCTGAGGCCCGTGGCCTCGCCCGGATCGATGACGACGAACGCCTCGTAATAGAGAACCCGCTCCAGCTCGCGGAGCGTGATGTCGAGCAGGTAGCCGATGCGGCTCGGCAGACCCTTAAAGAACCAGACATGCGAGCAGGAACTGGCGAGCTCGATGTGCCCGAGCCGCTCGCGCCGCACGCGGGAAAGGGTGACTTCGACGCCGCACTTATCGCAGATGACTCCGCGATGCTTCATGCGCTTGTATTTACCGCAGAGACATTCCCAGTCGGCAACGGGTCCGAAAATCCGGGCACAGAAAAGGCCATCCCGTTCCGGTTTAAACGTACGGTAATTGATGGTCTCCGGCTTGGTTACTTCACCGTGGGACCAGCTCCGGATCTTTTCCGGAGAGGCGAGACTGATTCGAATCGAATCGAAGTCGGCGATGAGATTGGCTCTGTCGTACGGAGAGGAACGATACATGAATTGTCCTTAAATTACCTTCAGCACGGGCCCGATTAAATTTTCCGCGAACGGGACGCGGGGCACCCAAATGGCGCCCCGTTCGCAATGTTTGCTGATCACCCCTCCCTCACGGTCGGGGTTCTGATCAATCCGCGGCATGGGCCAGATCCGGCAGCTCGCGCGGTTTTTTCATCAGTTCCACATCGAGGCACAGACTCTGCAACTCGCGGATGAGCACGTTGAACGATTCCGGCACGCCGGGCTCGGCAGCCGCTTCGCCCTTGACGATTGCTTCGTAGATCTTGGCGCGCCCGTAGACGTCGTCGGATTTCGCCGTCAGGAGCTCTTGCAGAATGTAGGCCGCGCCATACGCTTCGAGCGCCCAGACTTCCATTTCGCCGAAGCGCTGGCCGCCGAACTGCGCCTTGCCTCCGAGAGGCTGCTGCGTAATTAACGAGTACGGTCCGATGGAGCGAGCGTGAATCTTGTCGTCCACCAGGTGGCTCAGTTTGAGCATGTAAATGTAGCCGACGGTGACCGGCTGCTCGAACTGCGCCCCCGTCACGCCGTCAAATAGCTGAATTTTGCCGGAAGAGGGCAGGCCCGCTTCGGCCAGCCGCGCTTTAATATCGCGCTCTGCCGCGCCATCGAACACGGGAGTTGCAAAGTGCAAGCCCAGCTTCGCGGCGGCCCAGCCGAGGTGCGTTTCGAGAATCTGGCCGACATTCATACGGGACGGAACGCCGAGGGGATTCAGGACGATCTCGACGGGCGTACCATCAGGCAGATACGGCATGTCTTCCTCAGGCACGATGCGAGCGATGACCCCCTTGTTGCCGTGGCGCCCGGCCATCTTGTCTCCGACCGAGAGCTTGCGCTTCATGGCGATGTAGACCTTGACGAGCTTGATTACCCCTGGCGGCAGTTCATCGCCCTTGCGCAGCTTCGCGACTTTCTCCTCCGTGATCTTTTCGAGCACGGCGATCTGGCGCGAAGTCATCTCTTCGATCTCGTCGATCTGCTCGTTGATGCGCGCGTCCTTGGAGGAAAGCCGCATGCGCTTCAGATCGCGCGCCCGGAGCTTCTCGAGCACGTCGCGGGTAAGCGGCGTGTCTTTCGAGAGCAGTTTCTTGTTGGTCTTTTCGTCGTGCAGATCGGCCAGGAGCTCTTTGCCTTTAAGCAACTCTTCCAGGCGCTTGGCGCGTTCATCACTGAGAATGCGCTTCTCGTCTTCGAGGTTGCGGTGCAGCCGCTCTTCCTGATTCTGCAGAATTTGCTTCGACCGTTCGTCGAGCTCGGCGCCCTTCCGAGAAAAAACCTTGCAATCGACGATCGTGCCTTCAATACCCGGCGGGCAATACAGCGACGCATCCTTTACGTCGCCGGCTTTCTCGCCGAAGATCGCCCGTAACAGCTTTTCTTCCGGAGTAAGCTGCGTTTCACCTTTGGGCGTGACCTTGCCCACCAGAATGTCGCCCGGCTTAACAGTGGCCCCGATGCGAATAATGCCGCTTTCGTCCAGATTGCGGAGGAACGACTCCGCAATGTTCGGAATATCGCGAGTGATCTCCTCCGGACCGAGCTTGGTATCGCGAGCTTCGATTTCGAATTCTTCGATGTGGATCGAGGTGTAGTAGTCTTCCTTAACCAGCTTTTCGCTGACCACGATCGCGTCTTCGAAGTTGTACCCGCGCCACGGCATGAAGGCCACAAGCACGTTACGGCCGAGCGCCAGCTCGCCGGCTTCGGTGCAAGGACCGTCGGCGAGCACATCGCCTTTCTTGACCCGCTGCCCTTCATGGACAATCGGCTTCTGGCTGATGCAGGTGTTCTGGTTCGAACGTTTGAATTTCGTGAGCTGATAAATATCGGCTCCGACTTCGCGGGACATCTGCCCTTCGTGCGCGCCGCCTTCGACGCGGACGATGATGCGTTCGCTATCCACCGAATCGACGATACCCGAGCGCTTGCAGATGACCACCGCTCCGGAATCGCGCGCGGTAACGCGTTCCATGCCGGTTCCGACATAAGGAGCTTCGGCGCGCAGCAGCGGAACTGCCTGGCGCTGCATGTTCGAACCCATGAGAGCGCGGTTCGCGTCGTCGTTTTCGAGGAACGGAATCAGGCTAGCCGCGACGGAGACGAGCTGCTTCGGACTGACGTCCATGTACTCGATCTCATCGCGATGCTTCAAGACGAAGTTGCCGGCCTGACGGGCATTTACCAGGTCGTCGACAATCCGCCCGTTCTCATCAATAGAGACATTGGCTTGCGCGATGATGTAGCGGTCCTCTTCCCAGGCCGAGAGATAGTCGCAGTGGGCTTCGTACTCGGCAGGCTGCTTGTCTCCCTTGATTGCCTTGTTGGCCGCTTCGGCTTCTTCGCGAGGGACGATCTGGCCGACTTTGAAATCGGTGCTGCCCGGATTTAAAATTTTCACTTCATCGACTAGCACCCCCTCCTTTACCCGGCGATACGGGCTCTCAATGAAGCCGTATTCGTTGATGCGGGCGAAACAGGAGAGTGACGAAATGAGACCGATATTCGGACCTTCCGGTGTTTCGATGGGGCAGATTCGACCGTAGTGCGTGGGATGAACGTCTCGGACTTCGAACCCGGCGCGCTCGCGCGACAGGCCGCCCGGTCCGAGCGCGGAGAGGCGGCGTTTGTGCGTGATCTCCGAGAGCGGATTGGTCTGATCCATGAACTGCGATAACTGGCTGGAGCCGAAGAACTCGCGGATCGCGGCCATCACCGGCTTCGCGTTTACCAGGTCGTGCGGCATAGCTGTCGACATTTCCTGATAGACCGACATCTTTTCCTTGATGGCGCGTTCCATACGCACCAGGCCGATGCGGAACTGGTTTTCGAGCAACTCGCCGACGGCGCGGACGCGGCGGTTGCCGAGGTGATCGATGTCGTCAACCACGCCGAGGCCTTTGCGGAGCTTCAGCAGATACAGGATGGTATCGGCGAAGTCTTTCTGATCGAGCGTGCGTTTGTCGAGCGGGGTGGCGTCAGCCTTGTCGTACAGCTTGATATTGAATTTCATGCGGCCCACGCGCGAAAAATCGTACTTGCGCGGGTCGAAAAACATGCCCTGAAACAACTGGGTGGCGGTGTCGAGCGTCGGCGGGTCGCCCGGCCGCAGCTTGCGGTAGATCTCGAGTAGCGCATCGTTCTGGGCTTTCACGCTGTCCTTGCGAAGGGTGGCTGAAATCACATTGCCGGCGTCGTCGCGATCCGGGAAGAACACTTCGAAGGTGTCGATACCTGCTTCGGCAATCTTGTTCAGAGCCGGTGCGGTCAACTCGTGATTGGCCTCGATGAGCACTTCGCCGGTGGACATATCGATCACGTCCGTCGCGACATACGCGCCTTCCAGATCGTTGACCGCGACTTCGACCTGTTCGAGCTTATTCTTCTGGATTTCGCGGAAAACCGAGTTGGTGATTTTGCGGCCTTGCGGGACCACCTGCTCGCCGTTCTTATTGAGAATGGCGTGCGAAAGCTTCATCCCGACCAGGCTGTCGTTTACGCCCCAGAACAGCTTGTTGTCTTTGAGCGTGATGGTGGTCAGTTTGTAGAAAGCGCGAATGATGTCGGCATCGGTTTTGAGGCCGAGCGCGCGCAGGAACACGGTTCCGTAGAATTTGCGCTTGCGATCGATGCGGACGTAGAGCAGGTTCTTGTTGTCGTACTCGAATTCAACCCAGCTTCCGCGATAGGGAATGATCTTGCCGAGGAAGTAGCCTTGGGCGGGAACGCGCTCGAAGAACACGCCGGGCGAGCGGTGCAACTGGGAAACGATGACGCGTTCGGTGCCGTTGATGATGAACGTGCCATTGTCGGTCATTAACGGGATCTCGCCGAAGAACACTTCCTGTTCCTTGATATCCCGGACCGTCTTGGCGCCCGTTTCGGCGTCTTTGTCGTAAACCGTCAGCCGGATCGTGACCTTCAAGGGCGCCGCGTAGGTCATGCCCCGCTCTTCGCATTCGGGTACGTCGTATTTCAATTGCAGGGCTACGGGGTCGCCGCAGCGGTTGCAGAACGTGACGATGTTCTTGTTAAAGGTGCCGCAGCGGTGGCAGAGGACATCGCCGGCATGGAAGGGGTCGGTGCGGATTTCGGCGCCACAGTTCGGGTTGCGGCAGATGGTGCGCAGGTGATGCAGCCCTTTCAGGTTGCCGCACTTGCACTCCCAGTTGCCGATGGAGTAATCGACGAACTCGAGCTGGCTCAAGCCGCGGAAATCGGAGATGGGGAAAACGGAGCTGAACACGCTTTCGAGACCTGCATCCTCGCGCTCCTTCGGAAGCAGGTCCATTTGCAGGAAGCGTTCATAGGAGCGCTTCTGCACTTCAATCAGGTTGGGAATAGGGATCGAGGTTTTGATCCTCGAAAAATCAACTCTCTCGCGGAGAGAACCGTTTGACACGTTGGGCATCTACGCTTGTCCTTTGGAAACCAATGAAAACAATGACATCAGCAATTCGCTTACAGAAGCCGAACCACAGCCATTCAGGCAGCTTCGACCATCAGCGATGAATCAGGCGATCCACCGGCAAATGCTTGCGCGGCGCCGAAAATATGGGCCGCGCGGGAACAAAAATCAGTGAGAAAGATCGCAGGTAAAGGTGACGATAACGATAATGTAAGTCTCAGGTACGGTTTGGGGCACTGGAGCCGCGGCACGAAGTACGAGGCAGTGAACAAAAGACGAATTTTGGGCATGCAAAAGCCCCACCGGCCTAAACAGGCCCGTGGGAGCAACCTATGAAGTTGAAACCGCAACTCTGATGCTGGAACCGTCCCGGCTTGACGTCAACTTCAGAATAACACATCCAGGGCCAACCCTATCACAAGACAGACTGGCCCTCGGAATAAGATGAGCAACCCGGCATTCAGGTTGCAAAAAACTACTTCACTTCGACCGTGGCGCCCGCGTCGGTAAACTTCTTGCGAATCGCCTCTGCCTCGTCCTTATTTACGCCTTCCTTGATCGGCTTGGGCGCGCCGTCCACCAGATCCTTGGCTTCCTTCAAACCGAGGCTGGTGACTTCGCGGACGGCCTTAATAACATTGATTTTGTTAGCGCCGGCTGCCGTCAGGATGACCGTGAATTCCGTCTTTTCCTCAGCCGGAGCCGCAGCCGCGCCACCACCCCCAGCCGCCGGAGCCGCTACCGCGACCGAAGCCGCAGCCGCCGACACGCCGAGTTTCTCTTCGAGCAGCTTGACAAGCTGAGAGGCCTCGAGCAGCGTCAAGCCCTGGATCTGTTCCGCAATTGCGTTGATATCCGCCATTCTTTTCTTCTAACTCCCTAAATATGCAAAGTTGTTTCTGTGTTTGCCGGCGGATATACCGCCAAATTCAAATTGCTACTGCTTAAACTTGTTGTCTTTCCCAGCCTGGTCTAAAACCACGGCCAGATTCCGTCCAACCCCATTGATGGAGGTGACCAGCCGCGTAGCCGAAGCGTTGATCAGGAACAACAGCTTGGCGTAGATTTCCTCTTTGGGAGGCATCGCAGCCAGATCGTTGATCGCTTTGATATCGATCACTCGGCCTTCCACCATGCCCGCTTTGAAGGTGAACGCGGCGTTGTCCTTCGAATACTTGGTCAGCGCTTTGGCAAGCGCCACCGGATCCTTCGCCGTGTAGGCAAGGGAGGTCATCCCGCGCAGGTCGCCGAGAAGATCGTTGGCTGGAGTGCCTTCGGAGGCTTTCGCAGCCAGGTTATTTTTGACTACCCGATACTCGCCGCCTGCGTCGCGAATCGCCTTGCGAAGCTGAAAATCCTGGCTGACGGTCATCTTCTCGAAACTGGTGACGAAGATGTTTTTGTTTTCCTCGATGGTTTTCTTCAGGTCTTCGAGATCTTTTTTCTTATCGTCTTTATTCTTCATCGAGCGCTGTCTCTCTTCAGGCGGTTTTTACGTTAAAGGCGGTGACATCGAGCGGCACGCCAGGTCCCATGGTGGAGCACAAAGTTGCGCTCTTCACGTACTTACCTTTGGCCGCCGACGGCTTTGCCTTGATTACAGCCTGGATCAGGCTGTTGGTATTTTCGAGCAGCTTGTCGCTCGCGAAACTCACTTTGCCCACGGGCGCATGAATCACGCCGGTTTTGTCGACGCGAAACTCCACCTTACCGGCTTTGATCTCCTGAATCGCATTGCGGACGTCGGTAGTGACGGTACCGGTCTTGGGATTCGGCATCAGCCCGCGGGGACCCAGGACTTTACCCAAACGGCCGACCGACCGCATCATATCGGGCGTAGCGATCACGGCGTCATAATCGATCCAGTTCTCGTTCTGGATGCGGGTAACCACTTCTTCGCCGCCCACGAAATCGGCGCCGGCTTCCTGCGCGTCACGAAGTTTGTCGCCCGAGGCGATCACCAGAACGCGTTTCGATTTTCCGAGCCCGTTGGGCAGCACCACCGTGCCGCGCACCATCTGGTCGGCATGCTTAGGGTCCACGCCCAGGCGCATATGCACCTCGACAGTCTCGTCAAATTTGGTGAACTTGATCTTTTGAACGAGCGAAACGGCGTCGGCAAGCTGATAAGGTTTTGCTTCTACCTGCTTGGCCGCGGCTTCATACTTCTTTCCGGGCTTTTGACTCATAGTTTGACTGGTACAGACGGCTCAGGCGGCAGACACACCACCAGGGCCTCCCAAGGTTGATTGAAATCTTTTTCAGGATAGCACAAGGGCAGCGGCACACCGGGAGCCGCCGCAGTGCGCCCCGAATCAAGTGCACATAATTCACGACCTCCGGGAGTTTTTGTGCCTGTGGAGCTAACCCGTGTCGGATTTGGCGCCCAGGAAAGGGGCCGGATTTCCGGCCCCCACAACCCTGCGTTACTAGCTGTTGCCGAGTATCGTGGCGAGCACGTACCAAAGCGCAGCAAGCGCGAGCAGCAGTCCAGTCGTCGCTTTGACCAATCGCTTGATCTCTGCGACCACTTTTCTGCACTCCGACAGGATCGCCCTGGTCATGCGCAGTTTTGCTGCCATGATCGGCCACCTTTCGTGGTTTGGCCACCTTCTCAGGTGGGGCACAGCACTTATCAGCAGGAGGATTTCCGCCCTCCCTCCAATCGGTCCAAGACGAATAGACAAAGCCGACAGTACGCCCTGCCTTAAAGCTCGGGGAGGCTCGTTCGCACAGGCGCTATGAAACACCGCCCCTTGAGTACACCGAATCGCCGCCTGTGGCTCCTCGGCATAGCGGGTCCGCTCTCATCGAAAGTCCCACCAACGGTGGCTCTCGCGAGGAGACTTCGCCCTGGACGTGAATTATACCGAAATTTAACGTCCTACTAAAACAGCCGCCAAGCCGGCATTGTCACTACTTCTGGCCGTAATAGGCGTCCGGTCCGTGCTTGCGGAGGAAATGCTTGTCGCGCAGGGCGTTTGAAAGCGGGGCGGCATCAGCTCGAATACTGACGGTCAGATGTGCAAGATGCGCCAGTTCCTCGATGACCACCGCGGTATGGGCGGCGTCTGTGACGTTGGGTCCCCAGCAGAAGGGCGCGTGCCCGGAGACGAGTACGGCTGGCATCGCGGCAGGGTCGAGGCTTTTGAAGCGATCGAGAATGACCTGCCCGGTGTTCCACTCGTATTCGGTTTCGATCTGGCAGGCTTGCATCGGCTCGGTGACGGGAATCGAGCCCTGGACGTAATCGGCGTGCGTGGTGCCGAAACACGGAATGTCGAGTCCGGCCTGTGCCCAAGCGGTCGCGTAGCGGGAGTGTGTGTGCACGATGCCTCCTACGGCCGGAAAGCCGCGATACAGAGCGAGATGGGTGGGAAGATCCGAAGAAGGCCGCAGCTTGCCTTCGACGATACGGCCATCGAGATCTGTCGCGACTAAATCGTCCGGAGTGAGGCGATCGTAGGGAACACCGCTCGGTTTGATCACGACACGGTCACGGTCGGCATTGATGCCGCTGGCGTTGCCGAAGGTGAAGATGACCAGGCCGCGGCGGACCAGTTCGAGATTCGCTTCGAAAACTTCCTCGCGAAGAGCTTTCAGGTTCATTGCGATTTCCTTACTTTGGCGGCTATGCGGCGGAGCTCGGGGAGAACCGATCCAATGGCCGCCGGTTCGGATTTCTTTGTGCCGAGAGCAAAATAGAGCTGCTTGTATAAGCGATAGAGCTCGTCATAGATGGCCGCGCTGGCAGGATCGGGAGTGAACACACGATGCGGCGGGCAGAGCGCGTTCTGCGCGTCCTGAATCGACGGGAACGCCTTTGCGGCGAGAAATGCAAAAATGGCGGAACCGAGGCTGGTGACGTCGCCCTGCGGCACCAAAATGGGTTTGTTCAGAGCGTTGGCGTATACCTGATTTAAAACGTCGTTCTTTTGCGGGATGCCGCCGCCGTTGATGATACGTTCCACAGAAGCGCCGTGTTCCTGCATGCGCTCCAGGATGACGCGGGTGTGGAGTGCCGTTCCTTCAATCGCCGCGAACAGTTCATCGGCGGCGGTGCTGGTCAAGTGCCAGCCGAAGGTGACACCGCCCAATTCCGGATTCACGAGTACGGTACGGTCACCGTTATCCCAGGTCAGGCGGAGCAGTCCAGTCTGACCGGCACGATAGGACGTTAGTTCATTGGAGAGGTGCGCGGCCGTGGAACCGGCGCGGCGGGCGATGGCTTCGAAGATATCGCCGACGGCGGACAGCCCGGCTTCGATTCCCGTCAACTTGGGATCGACCGAGCCAGTCACCACACCGCAGACACCGGGGACCAGCGTGGCTTTATCGCTCAGCCCGATGATGCAGGTGGAAGTGCCGATCACGTTGACGACTTCGCCGAGCTTGACACCCGCGCCGATGGCGTCCCAATGTGCGTCGAAGGCGCCGACCGGGATGGCCGTGCCGGGCGCCAAGCCGAGTCTTTCGGCCCATTCCGAAGTGAGGGTGCCGGCCAGCGCATCGGAGGTGAGATACCGTCCGGCGAGTTTCGCGCGCACGCCTTTCAACAGCGGATCGACTTGAACAAGGAAATCTTCGGGCGGCAAGCCGCCGAGCGATTTGTTCCAGAGCCATTTGTGGCCCATGGCGCAGACGCTGCGAGGCGCCTGGTTCACATCGCGAATGCCGCAGAGCACGGCGGCGACGTAGTCGCAGTGCTCAAAGGCAGAGATAAGGCGGCCGCGCTTCTCCGGGTTATGGCGCAGCCAGTGCAGGAGTTTCGAAAATCCCCATTCGGAGGAGTACGCGCCGCCGCACCATTTGATGGCTTCGAGTCCGGTGGCGTGGGCTTTTTCGGTGATCTCGGCGGCTTCCTGCCAGGCGCGGTGGTCGCACCACAGATAGTATTCGTCGAGCGGTTCGAGGTTTTCGCCGACGGGAATCACGCTCGATCCGGTAGTATCTAGCGCAATCGCTTTGACCGCTATGCCCGGCACGCCAGCCTGTTGCAGAGCTTTTGTTGTAGCTGCGGCAAGGGCGGTCATGTGGTCCGCATGGCTTTGGGTCGCGTGATCGGGATCGTCCCGCTCGCGATGCAGCGGGTACTCGGCGATGCCTGCCCCCAGCCTGCCCCGCTCTGAATCGAAAATGGACACGCGCACGCTGAGCGTGCCGAAGTCTACACCTGCAACGACGGTGCTCATGCCGCTTTGTGCCAGTACATGGGCCAGCCGAGATATTTGTTAGCGGCCTCGTAGATGATGCTGGAGGTGTGGGCGAGATTGGCGGCGGTGTGGTGCTCGAAGCCTTCCTCGCAGATGTAGCGCAGTAATTCCTGCATGCGCGGGATCTCAACGACCCCGGCGCCGCCGAAGGTGTGCAGCGGATCGTCAGTGAAGCGGCCATCGCCGACATAGCCGCGGATGCGGCCTTCGCGATCGCGCGTGGAGAAACGGGCGTAGCTCATGGGCGCGGGTTTGACGCGGCCCACGCAAGTACCGAAGGTGTTCAGCTTGCCGACCGTTCCGGCAATGATCTCCTGGAAATCCATTTTGACGTCGGCGAAGAAGTGCTTGGGGAGATTGCTGCAGTGGAAGCAGACGGCCTTGTTTGGATCATCACCATAATTGTTGTTCCAATCGAGCAGCGCGCTGGGCGTTCCGGAGGCGAGCCGCAAGGCATGCATGCTGACAACGCCGACGATATCGGTTTCGCACGCGCTCGACATGAGATTGTTGCTCATCATGCTCATGACGGTGCAAGGTACGACGCCGAAGTATTCTTCGAGAGCAGTCCAGCACTGCACAGCGCTGATGGTGAGCTCCTGTTCGCGCATAAAGCCGTCGATGACTGCGCCCAGCTTGGCCATCTTCATGAGGGATTCGGCCGGGATATCGTTGGTGGAGACGTAGCTCCTGATGTCGGCCAGCTTTTTTTGCGCGGCTTCGTCGGAATCGGCCATGCGATGGATGCGGCCGAGCACTTCGGATAGATCGAGCGTCACAATTGAAATGCCGTTCGCTTCGAGAAGCTTCTCGCTATAGCGAACGGTGTTGAACGCGGCTGGGCGGGCGCCAAACGCGCCGACGCGCAGGTTGCGCATACCGCGGACGACACGGCAGACGCCGGCGAACCAGGTGAGATCTTTGGCGAAGACTTCGGAATCGGGAGCCTCGGTGTGTAGCGTGGTGAGCGAATACGGAATGCCGTACTGCATCAGGTTATTGCAGGCGGACATTTTTCCGCAGAAGCTGTCGCGGCGGTCGCGGATGGTCATTTTTCCGGGCGTATCCGGGGTGGCTTGAATCAGGACCGGAACCTTCAGGCCGGAAAGGCGCAGCGTGTCGGCGATCGCGCGCTCATCGCCAAAGTTCGGCAGGGAGACGATAACGCCGTCGATCGATTCGCGATGTTTGCGGAAGAGCTCGGCGCAGCGGCGGGCCTCCTCGTAGGTCTCGACGGCGCCGAATTTCGATTCTTCGGGAGTGAGCGCGATGGGCTCGATGCCGGCGTTTTCGAGGACGCGGAGCATATCTTCGCGGCCGGTGGCAGCCAGGTGATCTGGAAAGAAGCCGCGATTGCCGATGATGAGGCCGAACTTCGCGCAGGTTTGGTTAGTTGACGACATTTACGATTTCCTTGGGAAAAAGCGAATGAAATAGAACAGGCCGATGACGAGCAAAACGGCTCCCCACCAGACGCCCGCGTGGAGGTTGGATAAGACCACCGCGTGAGCCGGAGGGTTGCTCAACTCGTACAGGCCGGTGGCGAAGATGATGACGCCATAGACGGTCAACAGAAGTCCGATGAAAAACCAGATGGAAATGAAACCAGGTCCGTGCATGCGGATTTACCAGAAGATGATGTTCAATACGACAAAGACGAGAGCGACTACCACGGCCCAGAAGGCAGGGCGCTGATACAGGGGCAGATGGCCCTCGGACGGAATTTTGGTGGCACCGTAGACGAGGCCGACCAGTTCGGATTCCGGCTTCGGCTTGGTGAAATAAGTGACGACGATGGTGACGATGGCGCAGATGATCCAGGACCACAAGGCGCGGTACATATTTTCGGCCATGTCCTTGGCATGGGGAGAGATGGCGATGAAATGCAGGGCCGAAGGGTCGAGCTTCACCCACACGTACATGGCGATGGAGGATAGCGTTCCAATGCAGAGGCCCCAGAAGCCAGCGGCCGGAGTGGCGCGGCGCCAGAGCATGCCGAAGATGACGGTTCCGAACAGCGGCGCAATGAAGAAGCTGAAGAGCGCCTGCACGTAATCCATGATGCTCTGGAACTGCATGACGATGTAAGCGGTTCCGATGCTGACCAGGATGCCGAGGATGGTGCACCAGCGGCCGACAGCGACGTAATGTTCGTCGCTCGCAGTTCGGCGGAACAGCGCGCGATAGATGTCGTAAGTCCATACCGTGGCGAACGCGCTGACGTTGCCGGCCATACCGGACATGAAGCCGGCGATGAGAGCTGTGATCCCCAGGCCGAGCAGGCCGGGTCCGCAGTAACGCGCGAGCATGAGCGGAAGAACGTCGTTGTAGCTGTGGGCGCCATTGACGGCTTGATCCGCGCCAACGAGCCTTTCGGGTAACACAGCGAGCGCGAGCAGGCCCGGCAGAATGACAATGAAGGGGACGGCCATTTTGAAGGCGGCCCCAATGATGGGGGCCATTTTGGCGCTGCGCAGGTCTTTGGCTGAGAGGACGCGCTGGACGACGAGGAAGTCGGTGGTCCAGTAGCCGAAGGAAATTACGAAGCCGAGCCCGAAGACAATGCCGACCCAGTTGATGCCCATGGGGTTGGTGTTGAATGCGCCGAGACCTTTCCAGAGATGCGTGTAGTCCTGGCCGGGAAAGCGTAGCGCGATGCGGTGCACCATGCCGCTCCAGCCGCCGGCTTCCACCAAACCGAGAACCGAGACGACAATGGCGCCGAGCCAGATCAGAAAGAACTGGAGGACCTCATTGAAAATGGCCGAGAGCAGGCCGCCCAAAACGACATACACGGCGACAGTGAGGGAAGAAATCCAGATGCTAAAGCTGATATTCCAGCCGAGGATGATTTGCAGGACGAGCGCCATGGAGTACATGTTGATGCCGCTCATGAGCACGGTCATGATGCCAAAGGAAATGGCAGAGAAGGCGCGGGCCGGTTCGCCGAAGCGCAGCTTGAGATAGCCGGGTACCGAGTGCGTTCTCGAGATGTAATAGAACGGCATCATGACGATGCCGAGGAAGAGCATGGCCGGGATGGCGCCGATCCAATACCAGTGAGTGGCAAGAATGCCGTACTGATAGGCAGAGCCGGCCCAGCCCATGAGTTCGAGCGAGCCGAGGTTGGCGGCGACGAAGCTGAGACCGGCGATCCAGGAAGTCATGTCGCGGCCCGCAAGAAAAAAATCCTCGCCGGTTTTGGTGAAGCGCTTCAGGTAGAAGCCGATGCCCAGCACCATGACGAAGTAGATGGCGATGATGAGGACGTCGACCCAGGAGAGGGAGAGGAGCCGCCGCGGGGCAGATTGCTGGAAGAAGGCGAACAGAGGGAAGCTCATGGAAATGGTTAGCTGGTTCGGCTCTCGGTACTCTGATGATGATAGCGCTTACAGCGATTAGGTGAGGCCGCTTCCAGAAGGTCATTTATATCATGGCGGCTGATGGAGGTGCCTGACGCCCTCGTCCGGCCGTGGTTGCGCGCGGCCTAGGCGCTGTAAGACAGCCTGAAAGGGCTCGCCCCACAAGCAGCTTTCAGCATTTCTTCAGAATGCGCTCGTAAACTGAACCTGAACTTCACGAGACCTATGTCACCCATACTCCGAGTTGCCCTACCCTGTCTTGTTGCGCTGCTCGCGGCCACACAAGCACGTCCGCAAGGTTACAAAGTAACCGGCAGCATTCCAATCGGCGGGTCGGGCGGCTGGGATTACCTCACAGCCGACGCCGCGAATCATCGCCTTTATGTCTCACACGGCGGCGAGGTGGTGGTTGCCGATCTCAACTCGAATCGCGTCGTCGGGCACATATCCGGCATGAGCCGCATCCACGGCATTGCCATCGCGAACGATCTTGGTTACGGGTTCATCAGCGATGGCGGCAACAATGAGGTCGTCATGTTCAGCCTGCAAGATCTCAGTGTGAAACAAAAGATCAAAGCCGGCACGAATCCCGACGGTATTGTCTATGATCCGGCCTCGAAGCGCGTGTTCGCCTTCAACGGCCGCAGCCACAACGCCACCGCCATCGATGCCGCTTCCGGGACCGTGGCGGGAACCATCGAGTTAAACGGCAAGCCCGAGTTCCCGGTCAGCGATGGAAAAGGGAGCATCTACGACAACCTCGAAGACAAGAGCGAGATCGTGCGCATTAACTCGAAAACTCTTGCCGTTGAGTCGCATTGGTCCGTCGCGCCGTGCGAATCGCCTTCGGGCCTCGCGATGGATACGGAAAGCCGCCGGCTCTTTTCGGTTTGCGATAACAAGCTGATGGCCGTAGTCGATGCCGATAGCGGCAAGGTCGTCGCCACACCCGCCATCGGTGAAGGCCCCGACGCCGCCGCGTTTGATCCAGGCCGCAAGCTCGCCTTCTCCTCCAACGGCGAAAGCGGCACTCTTACCGTGGTTAAGGAATCGGGTAAGGATCAATATTCGGTGGTCCAGACATTGAAAACCGCTGAAGGCGCGCGCACTATGGCGGTTGACGACAAAACGCACAAAGCCTATTTGTCCACCGCCAAATTCGGCCCGGCTCCGGCCCCAACGGCCGATCATCCTCACCCGCGCCCGCCGGTGCTCCCCGGAACTTTCGAGGTTCTGATCGTCAGCCGGTAATCCGCACTACCGGATCAGATGTGTTCGGAGCGCCTTCGCCACCGCTTCCGATTTCGAATGAACCTGCAGCTTCTCGTAAATCCGGCGCACGTGAAAAGAAACAGTGTTGACAGACACATTCAGCACGGAAGCTGCTGTTTTGTAGTTATAACCGTCTACAAGTAACTTCAGAATCCGCATTTCGTGCGGCGTTAATTCCTCCTCCGAGTCACTCGCGCGATGAACTTTTTGGAACAGAGCAATCACTCTTCGGGCAATTTCGGGTGATATGGGGGCCCCGCCGTTTGCCACTTCGCGAATCGCCTCAACCAGGCGAGAGGGTGGAGTGTTTTTTAGCAGATAGCCGACGGCGCCGGCGCACAAAGCTTCAAAAATACGCTCGTCATCATCGTAGACCGTGAGTATGAGCGATTGGACACCGGGGTAATGCCGCTTCAACATGCGAGTACCCTCAATACCCGAGACACAAGGCAATCCGATATCGACCAGCGCGACATCGGGCGCCTGGCGCGCAAATTGCAGCAACGCTTCCTCCACAGCGCCGCACGCCGCGATGCACTTGTAACCGGGCGTGCCGTCGATCAGGATGCGCAGACCTTCGCGAATCTGTGCTTGATCCTCAATAATTGCAACCTTCAACGCCACGGCGCCCGCGCTCAGACCGGCAGCGCTTCTATAATATGGAATTCTCCGGGCACCGGAAATACGCCGTTCAAGCGAAAGCCGGCGTACTCCAGAAGTTTGCCGTATTCCTGATCACTCCGCTCCTTCCCACCGGTGAGCACCATCATCGCAATATCCATGAATCTTCCCGGCGCCGTCAAGTTATCGTCAGGCAGCACCCATTCCGCGAGCAGCAGCGCACCGCCGTTCGGAATCGCGCGGCGGCAATTGACAAGAATCTTGCGCGCCCGCTCGTCGTCCCAATCATGAATCACGCTTTTCATCAAATACGCTCGGCAGCCGGGCGGCACTTCCTGGAAGAAATCGCAAGGCAGCAAACGGGAGCGCGCTTCCAGTTCGCCGCCGAGGAAGCCGCGCTCGCGGGCGCGCTCGAGAACCTGCGGCAAATCTGCCAAAACGCCCTCCAGCCGGGGATGAGCCTTAAGAATGGTAGCCAGCATAAGGCCGTTGCCGCCACCCACATCCATCAAACTGCCCCAGGCGCCAAAATCGTAAGCAGCCGCGATAGCCGGACCAAGCAGCTCGCAAGCATTCGTCATCGCATCGTCGAAGATGCGGGCGCCCTCCGGATCCTCTTTCAGGTGTTCGAACGCGTTCTTGCCGTAGAGTTTCTCTCTGGCCGGCAAGCCTGTTTCCAGCGTGTACAGGATTTCCCCAAACGGCGCGTAAAAGAACTCGCTTCCGCGCAGGATCACCATCGCGCGTACGGAACCGGGAACTCCCGTTCGCAAGGGCTGAGACAGATCGGTGTGCGTGAAAGCGCCAGGCGTTGTCTCTTCAAAGACACCTTGGCTTGCGAGTAAGCGCATGAGGCGCAGCAGCGCGGTCTCGTCCACATTGAGCCGCGGGGCCAATTCCGATATTTGGCGGGGATGGCCATCCAAGAGATCCGCGATGCCGAGTCTGGCTGCCGCATAAAGAGCTTGCGCAAGAATAACGCCATGGGACATCTGCCATAACCGGGCAGATGTACCAGCGGAAGAAGTTTGAACGGCCATATCGATCCTGTTTATTAACTGACGGACGACGCCGGCTCAGTGTGCAAATGACGGCCAGTCTCAGCTTCGTCCTTGGCCCCATATCGGTGCGGCTTGAGCAACAGCATTAACATCGCGCTGAGTAGCATTCCGAGGAACGCCACGCCGATTCCCATCCCGTAAGAATGGTTCGTATCGAACACCACGCCCATTAAGTAACCGCCCAATGCCACCCCCAGCACGAAACCGCAGAAAATGACACCGAAAATGCTGCCGAAGAAACGAAGGCCGAAGTACCGGCTAACCAGGTAGGCCTTTACGTCCCCTTCGGTGCCCCAGCCCAGGCCCATCAGGAGAGCCGCCGCATAGGCCAATCCTGGCGCGCTCGTCAGCCCGAGCAAGGCGATCCCGGCCGCGCCGCAGCCAAAGATGACCGCGCCGATTCGCGGCGCAAAGAACCGGTCGAGCAGGTAACCCGAAATTGCTCTGCCAGCGAGGGTTCCGGCCCCGAATAAGGAACTCGCCAGCGCGGCAGCCTTCGCAGAAGTTCCTCGATCGGTAAGCATGGCCGGCAGGTGGCCGGCGCAGGCGTGCAGACTGCATGAGACGATTACGACAACCAGCAGCAAGAGCCAGAATGTGGGCGTGCGTAGGGCTTCCCGCAGGCTCTGGCCAGGTTCGGAGAGCGGATCTGCTGCAAGTCCTATGTCTGCGGGCTTCTCTTTCAGGGCCACGGCGATTACCGGAACCGTGATCGCGAGAATAGCTGCACCTACTACGCTGTAAGCGAAACGCCAGCCAAAACCCGCGATCAGCCACTGCGCCACCGTAGGCATGACGGTAGCTCCGCCGCCCATACCCAACAGCATGCAGCCGAGCGCTAATCCCCTGCGTCTGTCGAACCAGTGGGAAATCACGTGCGCGAAAAGCACCGGCCCGGCGCCGGCACTGGCGAGTCCGGCAAGCAGAAAAAACGCATAGAACTGCCAAAGCGCCGCGGTGCCGAGATAGCTGAATAGCAAGATCACACCGGTCGCGATCATGGCCGGCAGAATCACTCTGCGCGCTCCGAAGCGGTCGGCCAGGCGTCCCGCAAGAACAGTCCCTACGGCGTAACCCGTGTTGAGAATTGTGAGCGCAAGCGCAATTGCCGCGCGGCCAGAATGGAACTCGGCAGCCAGCGGCTTCAGGAATACACCAAAAGAAGAGACCAGGATCGGAACTGGCCCAAGAAACAGGCCCAATGCCGACGCAAGGATCATCCACCAGCCATAGGAAACACGCGGGCCCGGTTTCATCCTCTTACGCTCTCAAGCGGCGCTCCAGGAAAAAGATGGCGAATCCAGCGAACAACAGCAACAGCGAGGCCGGCTCGGGTGTGTTCGCCGGTGGCCCAGCCGCTGGCGAGATCAGAACGGACACCCCACCGCTGTTGTCGGAGAGCAGGTAGTCCGAAACAGCAAAGACGAGTGTTTCGGCGGAAGAAAACGTGTACGTGGTCGAAACCGTTCCTCCGTGCCGCCCGCCAACACCGCTAACGATCTGGTCAAAATACCCACTCGTTTTAGCCGTGTTGTAAGCAATCGTGGCACTGGAAAATCCAGGCAAATCGGCAACCGGCACGACCGCGCCTGCAAATAACTGATATTCGGATGGGTTACTTAGCGCCGAGCTATCAACGGCCAGATAGTCAGTAACCCACGGCGAATTGTAAGTCCAGGCTTCATGGAGCTGGGATAGTTCCGTGGAGGTGAGCGACGGAAAGAGCGAGCCCGCATCTGCCGGACTAACGATCCGAAGCGAGTATGTCCCAGGTTGAACCGTGTATTCGAGTAATGTCCCGGTTGTATTGAACGGCCCAAACCAGTAGGTCTGTGTGGGGTCGTAGCGCGCCGCACCGTCCGCGGTGCCTGAAATGTTGATGATGGCCGTGTCTGCCGGCAGCCCGGCGGTCATCACACTCCCGGCGAACGCAGCACCGGAAATAAACAATAGAACTGCGGCCAATGACAGGCGATAGCAAAGAGATGGGGAGCGCATTCGGGTTGATCCTACGGCAGCGCCAGCCGGAACACACCACCTACATAGGTAGGAACCGGGTCAGGCCTGATAACCCACTGAATAGAGCCCGCCTACAGAGGTGGTGACTCGCGGGCCGTCACATGATTCAATCCTTGACAACTCACTAAGCAAGGAGGAAATCAAATGTGGCAAGCAAGTGAGATTTCGGCAAAAACAATTGTGGTAATAAGCGCTTTTTCGGCAGTGATGCTGGCGAGCTGTCCGGCACTTGCGGAAGAAGACTGCTTTAACGGGCCGGTTCCTGTCAATGGCGCTTATCGCGGTCAGATCACTGTTCCCCAAGGCCAGGCTGTCCGCCTGACCTTCACGTTCAATGCTCAATGGGAGAACATGGTGTTCGTCTGCGATGCACTAACCGGACATCGCATATTAGTGAAAGGAAACTACTCTCGTGACCGGGAAGACTGGCTGTCACCAATCGATAATACACGGAGCCTCGCATATTATGTCGTTACGTTTCATAAAACTGTATCACCGGATGCCGGCGATGCCGGCAGCCATCCGTGGCTGCAAAGCCCTATGAAAAAGGGCGATCGCGTAACTGTTGAAGGTCAGGGCGGGGCGTATGTAGATTCCTACGGTTTCAACGATAGCGGTGGAGACCGATGGGATAATGCTCTGGTTACTGCGTATTTTATTGGCCGCGTAGGCACGAATCCCCCGCCATTGCCGGCGAGCACGCTGCAAATGGTTCGGACGAAAGCCTTTTCCACGTTTCACTATAAAGGCGGGGGCCAATTAATTCAGCCCAAGCACTAGCAATCAGCTAACAGCCTCAGCAATCTGCTTTAGCTCCACCGCTCCCCGGCGGTCGCGGCTCGCTTCAGCCCACAAACCGTCTGCGCAGCGCCTTGGCCAGAGGCACCCGAAGTAGCACACGGGTGCCTCCGCCCTCGCGCGCGCTGAATTCGAGACGTGCCCCGATTCGCTGTACCCTCTGCCTCATGCTTCGAAGCCCGTTGCCGGTCTCGTTCTGCCGCTCGCAAAAGCCTCTGCCGTTGTCCTCGATCTCAACGCTCAAATTGCCATGATCAATGGAAATTGTAATGGCGCTCCGCGTGCACCCGGAGTGCCGGGCCACGTTGTTTACGGCCTCCTTGAAGATGAGGTAAACCTCGCGGCGCACGTCCGCGGCGATCAGAATAGGCTCGTCAGCCGCGGGAGCAACAAAGTGGAAATCAATATGGCCGGTCCCCAGGACGTCGCTGCTAAACCGCCTCATCCGCTGCACAAGATCGCTCAGATGATCACGCTGCGGATTCACACTCCATACGATGTCGCTCATCGATTCAGCGAGCTCGCGCGATACCGAGCCAATGGTGCAAAGCGCTCTGTTCATATCGGGCCCACCGTCTTTGTTCTCATTCACACGCGTCCGCGCCACTTCGGTCAATACCGCAATCTGCGACAGGCCGGCGCCGATATCGTCATGCAAGTCCGTTGCGATTCGGGTTCTGATGCGCTCGAGCTCGACCAGGCGCAGCGTGCGGTACCGATGGAGCCAGAACAAGATGGCGGCCACAATCACTGCGAGCGAAACCCGGAACCACCAACGCTGCCACACGGGCGGACTGATGGAAAATTCGGCCACCGCGGGAGCACTCGCGCCGCCATAGGCATCGAGCGCTATCACCTCGAACCGGTACCGTTGCGGAGCAAGACTAGCGAACGTAACATTCCGCTCCGCTACCGGCTTACTCCAGTTTGTTTCCGCGCCCAGCAATCGGTATTGGTAGCGCAGATCGCCACGCAGGCGGTTATCCACGCCCAAAAAACCGATGGCCACGTGGTTTTGGGATGGCCCCAGCGGGACAGGACCCACATGCAACGTGCCCGGCCAGGGTACCGCCGAGGCAGCACCCCGAATGCGGAATTCCGTAATGAGTACCCGCGGTGGCTCATGCGGCGCTTCACGTTCCGGACGAAACCGGGAAAGTCCTCGATTCGTGGCAAACCAAAGCTCTCCTGCGCGATCGCCGAAGCAGGAGTGGACGGAACCGGGGATCAGTCCGTCATCGCTGCTGTAATGCAGCACGCGATGCGTGGCCGGATCCACGGCATCGATTCCCCTTGCCGTACCAGCATAAATGCGGCCGGCCCGGTCTTCAGCGATACACCAGACCTCATCACTGGACAATCCTACAGCGCGGTTGTAGCTTTGGAAGCGAGGATGGTCCGCCATGACATCGGCCACCACCCCGAGACCTCCCTCGGTACTGGCAATCCAGACGCGGCCGGAGCGGTCCCGGTACAGATCTGTAATCTCGCCGGACGGTACACCGTCATCGCGGCCGAAGGAGTCAAAGTGATCGCGCCGCCAGCGCAGCAATCCCCCTTCACCGCTCAAGCCCACCCAGATCTGCCCGTTTTTATCCTCCGCAAAACAGGAGGAGCCTGTGTTTTTGACACCACGCGCGCCCAATCTTCGCCAGACAACTCTCGTCGTCCGTGTTGAGAGATTCCAGGTAACAACGGCATCCGAGCCGCGCCCCTCTTCGGATAACCAGATGACGTCTTGCGAATCTTCAAATACGTGCCATACGCCTCTCGATTCGGGGAGCGCCGAGATGAATTCCTCTTGGCCGGCAGCCGGGCGCTCGAGATGAGAAACTCTCAAGGCACCGCGCTCGGTTGCAAACCACCAGCGGCCGGAGTGATCTTGCAGCGCAAACCGGTCTCGGACAAAACCAAACTGGAGATTGCTTCCAAGGGGAAGAATTCGAGCTACGAAACGGTCACCCTCCAGGCATTGGATCAGGCGCTTGAAACGATCCCCACTGATAACGCAGAGCCGTCCGTCACGGGTTTCCAGAATGTTGTTCTCCTCTTGCGGCTGAAAACCATCGGCCTCCCCGTAAGTGTGAAAGCCCTCCCGGGAGACTCGAATCGCTCCCGTCTGGCCGGTTCCCAGCCAGAGGTCTCCAGCCCGGTCCTCGGATAACGAGTAGACGCTTTGCTCTGCGAGCCCGTCGGCAATCGAATGCCTCCGGAAACGTATTCTGCCCGGAGCCCTACTGGGCAAGGCTTCAGCCAGGCCTTTGTTGGTTCCAACCCAGATGTGTCCGCTGTTTGAAATCAGAAAGTCGCGAGCCTCATCGCCCGGAAGCCCATCGGCACTCGTAAACAGGCCAGCGATGACCGAAGCGGCGTTCTCCTGCTCGTTTGCCAGCTTCACCAGGCCACCCCGCGTGCCAGCCCAAATGCGGCCGTCCGGAGCTTCGCGCAACTGATAGACAAAATTTTCAGGTAGGCCGTCCGCGGTCGAGAACCGCCGCCAGTGACCATTCGGCCCCCGGCAGTATACTCCCGAGCCGGCTCCAACCCATAATTTCCCGTCGTGCGCAAGCAGCAGCGCGCTTACCATCGACCCGTCACGTTCGTCGGCTGGGAATGCCGAATACTCGGGCGTTATGCGAACGCCGCTTGGGGTTTGCTTCAGCCGATAGAGCCCGTCGCTCGTTCCCACCAGAACAGTCCCATCCCGGTCTTCGAGCAAGACGTTGATCGTCCGTGCCAGGCTCGACGGGCCCGGGAAATAAGTGACGAACGGTGTCGAGCGCCGGCCAGGGTAGTAACGAGCCAGTCCGCCATCGGTGGCGATCCAAAATTCTCCTCGCCGGGTTTCGACGAAATCGTTGATATGCGCATGAGGCAGGCCGTCCGACTTCGTGTAACTCTCGAATTCATAGCCATTCCATCTCGACAATCCACCGTCGGTGCAGAACCAGAGAAAGCCCTGGGAATCGCGGCGTATGGCATTGACACGAACATGCGGCAACCCGTCCTCGATCGAATACACGCGCAGGGGCAGCCGCTCGGAAAGCGCGCGATGACCGAGCGTGGTCAAGACGAGAGTGTAGGCTGTGCATCGAGAAATCCCGCGTGCCAGCCGCCGCCACATAGCAGGTCTTCAGAGATTGTCTCTCAAAACGCTGCCCGGCAGCAGTGAAAGAAAGCGACCGATCACGCCCTCGCGGAGGTCACCCCTGCGGAAGCGGCCCGATAGGCCGGGACAAACTCGTCCGCAACGAATTGCTCATACGACGTCGGCGTCGTGTTCCGCTGCGACCTCGCCTCCAGCGCGCGAGCGTGCCCCGAATTCAGCGCTTCTGACATCTCGACGAACATGTCCGCTATGCTTTGTGACGCCCCCATCTGCATGAGAACCCCGCGAAACTGGTCGTAAGTAATCTGGTGGTACTGCAGCTCCGGCTTGCCGATTGCCTTACCGATCACGGTTGCGACCTCCGTCATGGTAAGGTCGCGCTCGCCCAACAGTTCTTGCGTCTGGTGGCCCCGAAATTCCAGGCGCAGCAGCTCATCGGCAGCAAAAGTCCCGATGTCGCGCGTCGCAATCATCGGAACCTTGAGGTGCGGCTCGAGCGGACCGGCGACCACTCCCATCTGCTGAATCACGCCTGCCTGCGGCAGCGTATTCTCCATGAAATATCCGGCGCGCACATACAGCGCATTCAGTTCTGAAATCCGCGTGAGCCGCTCCTCCATCCGGTGCAGCCCCGCAATCGGGCCCGTCTTGTCCGGCTTATCCGCGCCAAAGCTGCTGAGAACCACGACGCGCGCCGGGGCCCCTTTGTCGAGAGCGGCAGCGATCGCTTCAATCACTTTGTCCTGGTATGCCGCGTAATCGGGATTCGCCAGATCGGGCGGAATCATCACATACGCTGCCTCCGCGCCGCTGAAAGCCCTGGTAATCGCTTCTTTGTTAGTGACATCTGCCGTAAACGGTTCCGCGCCGAGCGACACCAGCGTACTCAGACGCTCTGCGCTTCGTCCCACCACTCGCACCTTCTTCCCGTGAGCGAGCAGTCTCTTCGCGACAACAGATCCGGTATGCCCGGTCGCACCTGTGACTACGTACATCTGACCTCCAGAGTTGTGGATTCTTTCATTTCGATGCCACCCGCCAAGGCTGGGCTTCCGGGAAAATCACGGCTTGCCGGCTCGGGGACCTGAACGTTGCGCAGGCGACCCTTCTATTCAGCGCAGGTTGGCGTTATTCTGCTCTGGCCGGTCTCTGTGCAACAGGAGCGAGAAGAACTCTTCCGGGAGTATCCCATGGCCCTTCGGACCGCAGAATTGCATGAAAGTGCAGCCCTACTCGACGACCGGTGGCCCGGAGACCCACATCGGAACCCTGAGCGTAAGCGAGGGGCCGCCGACTTTCAGTTGAGATGGAAACCGATCTCGTCGTTAAGGCCGAATACACCGGGTGAATCGTCCCTGCAAACGACAACGCATAAGAACGAATCCAGACTTCTCCGCGGTGTTTTCATGCTCCGCCGCTGACGGCGGGCACGATCGAAATCTCAGATCCATTACGGATCGGAGTTGCCAGCCCCCCGGTGTACCGGATATTCTCATTCCCGACAAAGATGTTGATGTGTTGGCGCACCTGCCCTTGTTCGGTCACAATACGATCGCGAACGCCCGGATACATCGCCCACAGCATAGCCAGCGCCTCGCCCAGGGTCGACGGAGAGCCGCCGATCTCCACTTTCCTCTGTCCGGACGTGAATTCGCGCAACGCGCCTGGAATGTGAAAAAGGATGGGCATATTAAACTTCTGCTGCGAGCCTCATTTTTGTCCGGCGCGCGTCCCGAGGAGTCGGGATGCGGGCAGACTCTCATTCTGCCGCGCCGAGAATCGCCTCGGCGCTTGCGCGATTCGATCCTGCCTGCCCGGCTACTAAAAATTCAACTTAAACCCTAACTGGACTTCACGTGGAAAATTCGTCTGATTTGCCGTCACCAGGCCGAAATTCAACGAACTGGTCGTATTATTCGGCGCGCCCAGAATCGGCGTGTTAAACACGTTAAAGGCTTCCAGCCGGAACTGGAAATTTACGCGCTCGCTGAAGTTAAAGCGCTTGTCCAACGCCATGTCCCACTGCGCGCGCCACGGATTGCGCAGCACTGGACTAGTAAGCGGAATGGTTTGCAGCGTATTAGCCGCCCGCACCTTCCACGCCGGGTTATTGCACGATACGAAGGCGGTGCGCGTTGCGTTCGGCATCAGGCTCGTCCCGTTCGTCTGCTCTACGCAGGTATTGAAATATTGCGAATAAGTGGCGCCGCTGATCGATGGATTCGCAATCTGGTCCACGTTGTTCGGGTCGCTAAACGGCGTGCCGGATTGCAACGTGCCGATGAAGTTGTACTCCCAACCGCCCACGGCCAGCTCTTCCCAGCGATTGATTCCGCTCAGAAACTTCCGCCCCTTCCCGAAGGGCAATTGATACACGCCGCTCAGAACGACACGCTGAGGCCGGTCGGATGCGGACAGCTCTTTGACCGGCCGCGCATCCTGCCCGTTCAGGAAATTAATGGCATCCAGATTCTTTGAAAAGGTATAGGCCAGCGCCAAAACCAGATGCGAGCTGTAGCGCTTGGTCGCGCTCACTTGCAGCGAGTCGTACCACAGTTTACCGACCGATTGGAACGCGTACTGCACATTCCCGAATTGCGGATACGGCAACAACAGTTGTTGCCGCGAAATCGTCGCTCCGTTCAAGGCCGGATTGTTCGGGATCAAGCCCGCGAACGGATTAGGAACCGATTGCGTGAAGTAGCTCGAATTCGCCTGCGCCTGCTGTAACTGTGCGAGGGAGTTGACGTTGATGTTTTGCGCCAATCCGGTTTGGTTGTCGCCGATGTTGATGTGATAGGCCCGGCTCCCCACATACGACACCTCCAGCTTCGTGTCATACGGAAGCTGCCGCTCGATGCCAATCGAGTATTGGTACGTGTGCGGAATATCGTGATTCGGGTTCGCGAAGATCACGTTGTTGCCGAGCGCCGTGCTCAGCCCGAGCGCGGAGCCGGTCGGAAGCACCAGCCCGTTCGTCGCCGGATTTACCGAAGCCGGAAACGGATTGCCCGATGCAAAATTCGTGGTTGGGATGAAGTTATTAATTCCGCCGCCGGGCAAATTGGAGACATAGTTCGTGTCCGCCGCAAATCCCAGCGCTCCGCCGTATTCCGATTCGGGTAGATAGAAAACTCCGAATCCGCCCCGCACCACAGTAAGTGGCGTAATCGAGAAAGCCGCGCCAATCCGGGGCTGAATATCGCCATAACGCGTGTTGTAGGAGCCAATCGGCTGGCCATTCGCGCCCGCAAACAGCAATCCTCCCGTTAGATGGGAGCACGCCGGGCAATTGGCAGCATTCGCGTTTTGCACCAGCGGCGCCAGCGGGCTCAACTGGTTAAACGCCCAGCCGCGGTTCTGGCGGTTGAACCGTTCCGAGGGCGACCCTTCAATGTCATATCGCAAGCCCACGTTGACGGTCAGGCGCTGCGTGACTTTAATGTCGTCCTGCGCATAGAAACCGTAATAGCCCCACCGGTAAGCAAGTTGTGGAACGTACTGCAAGATGCCGCTTGCGGGAGTTCCCAAAATGAGCGATGCCATGGTCGCTCCCGAGTTAGAACTTGGTGTTTCCGGATTCTGCTGTGTGAAGCCGGGACTGAACGTAAATTCGCCCGCACCGTACAGGAACGACCCGCCGCTTACGTTTGTTCGGAAGTCGCGCACGTCAGTGCCGAATCGCAGTGAATGGCGCCCGCGGATCAGCGATACGCTCGGTTCCAGACTCAGCAGGTTCGTAATGTTCGAATTCGGATTGCGCGTGCCGAATGTCGGGTATGCATTCGTCCCATCGATAATGCGCGGCGGCAGTAGATTGAACCGCTGGTTCTGCGAAAAATTCTGCGAGAACCCGAGCGTCGTGTCGTCGAAGTTGTTTACTGTGGTGCGGTACGCCGCTTGAATAAAGCGCGCGAAGCCCAGCCGGATATCGAGCAGCGTGTTGGGCGAAAGAACGGTCAGCGAATCCACCACTGCGTTGTCATTGATGCGCACTAGGGGGTCCTGCGCATCGCGTCCAGGACCGGTAAAGCCGTTGGCGCCGTTATCGATCTGGTTCCGCCGGTTATGCGCATACCGGAAGAACATGCGTTCCTTATCGCCAAAGCTCTGATCCACGCGCCCGATCCAGTTACGGAAATGATCGGAGCTAATGTTCGGGCTGGCGATGAAATTGTTCGTCACCGCATCCGCCGACCCCGTATTCGGCGCTGGATAGGCGTTGATGATCGCCATCCCCACCGGACTCAGCCGGCTCGCCGGAATGATATTCCCCGGAAATTGCGTCCGGATGTAATTCGCGTTTGTGCCTGGGGTTGGGTTCGGCGCAGTCGAAAAGGGATCGAAAATATTCACGCCGGCTTTGGAAAAATCGCCGCGGCGCTCCGCGGCGGAAGGCACGCTCGTCAGAATCGGCGACGGCGTCGTTTCTACATAGTTTTCGACGCCAAACGCGAAGAACGTCTTATCTTTTCCGTTGTATACCTTCGGAATCCGGACCGGTCCCGTAATCTCGGTTCCATATTGATCGAGTTTGTGCCCGCCCAGGTTCTTATGCGTCACCGGATCTACGCCATAAATAGGCCGCCCCGCCGCATTGTTCTGAATCGTGTTCGCATCCAGCTCATAGCGCCGCATGAATTCGTACACGGTCCCATGGAAATCGTTCGTACCGCTCTTACTGGTAACGTTCATCACGCCGCCGCCGGTCCGGCCGTACTGGGCATCGTAGAAGTTGGTCACCACTTTGAACTCGTCGGTCGCGTCCACGGTCGGGATGTAAGCGATGTTCTGATTTCCGTGTGTGCGTTGTGTGTCCGTGTCGGTCACGGAATCGTCGGGCACGCCGTCGAGCAGCCAGGAGTTGGTCTGCCGTAAGCCGCCGTTGATTGAAAAATTGACGTTATCGCCGTTGTCAAATGGCCGCGTAAACTGCGGATTTCCCGCGAACACCACTCCCGGCGAAAGATTGGTCAACGTAAACGGATTGCGGCCGTTGATGGGCAGTTGCGTCACCCGTAAATTCTCGATCGTGTCGCCGCGCGTCGCCGAAGCGTTGTCCAGAAGCGGCGGCGCGGCCGTCACCTCCACCGTGTTCCGGGTTTGCCCCAGTTCGAGCTGCATGTTCACGGTCAGTTTGTCGTTCGTATGCAACTCGATCAGCGGCCGCACCGCGGTTTGAAACGACGGGGCCTCTACCGTGAGTTTGTACCTGCCCGGAATCAAAAAGGGAATGGTGTAATTCCCCTGATCGTTCGTTGTCTGCGAAACCGATTCGTTGGTCTGGAGATTCTGAATCGTGACCTGCGCGTTCCCCACCCCGGCCCCACTGGGATCCGTGATTTGTCCCGTTACTGTCGCGCGAAAGTCCTGCGCCAGCAGAAGAGCGCTCCCCAAAAACGCGGCCAGTGCCAGCCGGACACAACTCAGTGCCATATCCCGTACCCCCCACCGTGCAGTCGATCCGGAATTAGTAGGGACTACCGACTAATCCGGCCTGTGGTCAGTGTACAGCGCAAAGCAGGGCCTGTCAACGCGGTTTTTATAAACGATAAATTGCTGATTCAACTGGATTAAGCCGAAATCGAAGGCGGGCAGCCCTGGTCCGAAAAATGCATTCACAACCTAAATCACCTTTAGAATCATCAGCTTACCGGAAAACGCTTGGAACGGCATGCGATACTGGTATCGAAATCAAAAAACGCCGGACGAGACGACGTTCTCTTCCGGCGTTTTTCATTAGGAGCCAACCCAAAATCATGTCCACATCTGCCCAAGTCGCCGCGAACCAGGCGAACTCGCAGCATTCCACCGGTCCCAAGACCGAAGAAGGCAAAGCCACGTCTTGTCTGAACAACTTCCGCCACGGTCTCGCAGGCGTGCAGTTCTCCGTGCTACCCGGAGAATGTGAAGAAGAATACGCCACTCTCGTTGCCGGATTGAAAGCTGAGCACCAGCCGTTCACCATCACCGAATGCATTCTGGTTGAAAAACTGGCCCAGCACTTCTGGCTCAGCCAGCGCGCGCAGCGCTACGCGGATCTCTCGATGGATAACGAAAAACAGTTCTCCCTGTTCCTGCGCTACCAAACGACCAACGACCGCGCTTTCCACAAATGCCTCGATCAGCTCCTAAAACTCAGAGCCGAAAAGAGAAAACAAGAAAATGGGTTCGAATCGCAAAAGCGCCAGGAAGCAGAGCAAACCGTTAAACAAGAGCTGAACCAAGCCAAAGCGCGCCTCGTAAACGCCAAAGCGGCCGACCTGGAATTCGAAACCGAACTCCGCTCCTATATTGAAGCCCCGCTCCCCGGCAACGTGCAAATCCCGTTCGACGAACTCAAAGGCGTTCTGAAGTATGCTTTGACCGAAGTCGCCCGCAACCTGCAACAGAACCCCGCGCGTAAGCAAGGGGTCGCCGCCTAGCTTGACCGTGGGGCCGGCTTTTCAAGCTGCCGCCGCGATTCCTGGCGGTCCTGTTTATTCGTAGCGAAGAACCCGTGCTGGATCAACATTGGTTGCGCGTCGGGCCGGGAGGTACGTCGAGAGCCCTGCGATGAGCAGCAGCGTGATGGACGCGCCGGCGAGCATCCAGGGGTCGGCGGGTTTTACGCCATACAGAAAGACAGCAATCATCCGCATTAAGAGCCACGAAACAGCGAGACCGGCCACGATGCCGCCGATCGCAAGACCGATGCCTTGCCTCAACACGAGTGCAAGCACATCGCTCTTTTGTGCGCCAAGCGCCATGCGAATCCCGAGTTCGCGGTTGCGCTGAGCGATGAGCTGCGCGAGAACGCCGTAAAGTCCGATGCTGGCCAGCAGCATCGCAAACCCGGCAAACACGCCAAGCAGGACGGCGCGAAGACGCGGATAGGCGAGGATGCGTGAAAGATCTGCTTCCAGGCTTTGCAGTTCGCTCACTGGGACGCTGCTGTCGAGCGCCGCAATGCGTTTCTGAAGCTGCGGACCGAGCACGGAGGATGCAGTCTTGACGCGGGTCACCAACTCCAGCCGGTACGGCGGGTCTTGCGCGACTGGGCGATAGACCACTGGAATGGCTTGCCACGTCATTTCGTGGAAGAAATTGGCATCTTTCTCGTCGCCGGCTACGCCGACGATTGCCAGCCATGGTGCATTTTCCTTGCCGACGCGGATGTGCTTGCCAATCGGGCTCTCATGCGGGAAGTATTTGCGGACCAGCGCATTGTTGACAATAGCCACTGGATCGGAGCCTAGGCGATCCCGAGTATCGAAGTACCGCCCTTGTTCCAGAGGAACGTGCATGAGGCGGAAGTAACCCGGCGTGATGAAAACCGGGCCGATATCGCGTGGAGCGGTCGAGCGATTCACGGGGCGGCCTTGGATTTCCAGTGTCGCGAACCCAAAACGCCCGTTCACGAGCGGCAACGAACTGGCAAACTCTGCGTCCTCCACTCCTGCCAACGTGCTGGCGGCATTCTGGACGGCCCGGTAGAAACTAGCGCGGCGCGCGGGATTGGAGTAGCTCCATTCAGGCAGAGTCAGGCTGGCTTGCAAAACGTGATCCGGCGAAAACCCAAGCTGCACGGACGAGTAGCGTTGGAGGCTTTCGATGAGCAGACCGGCCCCGACGAGAAGAACGAGGGAGAGCATAATTTCGGCCCCAATCAACAGGCGGCCGAACCGCTGAGCACCCCGATTTAACGACGTACTGCGGCTGTCTGCTTGTAAAACATCGTTCAGATCGACGCCCGAGGCTTTCCAAGCAGGTGCAAGGCCGAAGAGAAGCGCCGTTGCGATAGCAAGGCCGGCAGTAAACCCAAGTACGCTCGTATCGATGCTTAAGTGAGCGCCCGGCGGAAATGGGACTGGATTCGCCACGCGAAAATAGTGCGCGGCGGTAACGGCGATGCAGAATCCGAGCGCCGCTCCACCGCACGACAGCAGCAGCGATTCTGTGAGGAGCTGGCGGATCAGGCGGCTACGGCCGGAGCCGAGCGCGGCCCGAACCGCGAGCTCTTTTTGCCGGACGAGCGAGCGGCCCAGGAGAAGGTTCGCGACATTGACACAAGCAATCAGGAGGACGAAGCTGACGGCCGCGAACAGAACTATGAGACTGAGGCGGAGGTTAGGTCCGGTAAGATAAGTAAATTCTTGTTTGAGCGGCAAGACAATGGGAACCCGCTCACGCCCCAACGAATCGTTGCGATGTTCCGCTCGAAAGAGCGTTGCAATTTCCTGCTGCGCGGCTTCGATGGAAACGCCCGGACGAAGGCGTCCGAAGACGCCGACATTTGCGTTTTCCGGATCGCGGACGATTGGATCGTTGGGTGTGATCAAGCGCCAGATCTGGCCGAGATCAGGATAGAAGGTGAAGCTGGCGGGCATGACGCCGGCGATGACGCAATCGTCCTGATCGAGGCGGATGTGATCGCCGAGCACGTGCCGCTCCTGGTCCAGATCGTCCTGCCAGAACTGGTGCTTTACGATGACCGTGCATCCGCGTTTCAGATCGTCCGGTTGAAAGAGGCGCCCCAGTTCGGGCGCAACGCCCAGCAGTTTAAAGAAGTCGATAGTCACGGGCATGGCCAGCATCTCCTTGGCGCGGCCATGTCCGGTAAAGATGCGGCCGCCGTTCGCCCAGGTCGCCACTGCAAGTTGATCGAGGGTGTGGCTCCCACGCTTCCAGGCTTCGAAGTCGCGGTAGCTATCGAAGACCGGCGGGGCCTTCTGGTCGTGGGCTTGCACTTCCCAAATCACAACCAGCCGGTTTGCATCGCGATATGGCAACGGCCGGAGCAGAATGGCTTCGACAATGCTGAAAATGGCGGTGTTCGCGCCGATGCCGAGCGCGAGCGTGAGAATAACCGTTGCAGTGAAGCCGGGCGCCTTGCCGAAGATGCGGAGCGCGTAAGTGAGATTCTGGAGCAGCTCGGCAAGCCAATACAGCCCGGCAGCTTCGCGGCATTCTTCGCGGTAACGTGGGGTGCCTCCGAATTCCAGTTGCACGCGGCGTTCGGCTTCTTCCGGTGTGCAGCCGTGACGAAGGAGATCCTGCTTTCGTGCCTCTTTATGGAATGCGAATTCTTCCGAAAGATCCGCTTCGAACCGCTTGCGGTGAATGAGCCAGTGCCAACCGAGCATGGTGCTTCCTAAGGTCTTTAGGAAAGCCTATCAAAAGCGCTTTCAGCGTTTGCGTTCGAGCCAAGGGTGTCGGGCTTGTACCTGCTGCAGGATGCGTTTCAGGTTTTCGGGTGTCTCGGTTGTTGTCCGCAACATCGAGTTTTCGTGGACGCGGTAATGAGCCAGCACTTCCGGTACGCGAGCACCGAAGAACCCGCGCTCGACGAATTTGCACCAGAGCTCATAGTCTTCCCAGCCGAGGTCCAGCCGCGCGTAGCCACCCACCGCTACCCAGCACGCCTTGCGCAGCATGGCCATCGCGTCAATGTAATTAGCGCATTGGAAGCGGGCCGGGTCGTAGTCGACGGTGCCGATGCGATCACTCCATGCGCCGACGCGTTCGATGGTCGGATAGACAAATGCAGCTCCGGCATTGTCAAGCACTTCTATGCATCTCTCGACGCACTCGTGAAGCAGAACATTATCCGGATCGAGCGGCAGGATGAATTCCGTTTCGGCGAAGGAAATCGCGGTGTTGCGCGTCGGTCCGAGCTTTGAATTAAGGCGGTTCTGTAGGAGAGCAACTTTATTGAAGTCCGCGGCGTGCTGCTCCAGCCAGTCACGAGCGGCGCTTGCGGAGTTGTCACTCGATTGATCGTCGACCACGATTAAGTCGAGCTCGCGGACGGTTTGTTGGAGAACGGAGTCGAGCGCTTCGGGTAAAAACTCCGCATAGTTGAAGAGCGGAATCACGACGCTTACGCGGCTCGGACCTCGGCGACCCGATTCATACAGAACTTCGTATTCGGGGACGTCGATGGATGGCAACGATGCGGCTGTTTCCCAGTCTTTGAGGGACAGAAAGAGCTTGGAACTGACCAGTGATTCCGAACGCAGATAACTCAAAAGCGTGGTCGCGAGTAAGCTGCGGCGCTCCGGCCCGTAAAGCCACAGCGCATCTTGTTTTGCTAGCCGCGCCATGCACCGCCGCACCTGCGGGTTGCCGATGAGAGTTTCGAGCGCAGATTGCCATTCGTCTGTGGCGGTTGCAAGGATTCCCGATTGCCCGTTGCGGATGGCTTCGGCAAAGGGCTGCGTCGGAGAGGCGATCGTCGGAACATCCACAAGCGCTGCCTCGAAAAATTTCAACTGGCTCTTGGCTTCGCAGAAGGGATTGCCGGCTTCCACAGGGGCGATGTTGATATCGAAGCGGGCGTACTCGGAGAGCAGTTCGTCGAGCGGGACGCGTTCGCGCCACTCGATCCGATCGCGTACTTCGAGTAACTCCGGAAATTCGTCAAGATCGACAGCGTCGCGAAAGAGCACAAGGCGCGCATTCCTGTGATTCTTCAGAACGGATGCGATCGCGCGAGAGGCGATGGCTAGGTCACGCTGGTGAGTTTTGGTTCCGGCTGCGTAGCCGATGCGAATGAGGCCGTCACTTTCAGGGATTCGCAGCACTTGAGCACGCAGCAGAGCTTTGCTGGTGAAGCCGTTGGGAATGACCGTGGCCGGTTTGCCGAGCTGGCGCATTTCGCGGACCAGCGGAAGCGTGGGCGCAGTGCCGTGGTCGGCGAGCATCAGGACGGAACGAAAACTCTGATATGCGTCCTGGACATCTTTCTCTAGCAAAGTTTGCGATCGGATGCCATCGATAACAGCGGGAACCGCGAGATCCGGACGGAAGGTCAGATCGTCTACATCGAAGATGATCGTGGTTTGTGCGCCGGCGGCCGATTGGACCAGCTCCGCGAGATCGGCTGTCCAGATGGTTCTCCACAGCCAGAGCACATCGGCGCCGGTCGCTTCCCTGCTCCGCACCGGCAGCTCGCGCGCTTTTAGGATCACAGTTTCGAACGAACTGGCAGGCAAGGAGTTGGCCACTTGCACGACACGATAGTCGTGTCCGGGAGAATCCGGCTCGCCTGAGACGAATACGACGCGCGTGTGCGTTTTCGCCTTGTAGGCAGGACGGCCGGGGCGGGGCTGGCGTCCTTCTTTCCTGCCTTCGCGCAAATAATGGAGCAGCGGATTGACGCCCGCCGCTGCTACGTCGAAATGGTTCGTCAGATACCATGCGCTATCGAACAGCGGATTGGGGTTAAGACCGTTAAATCCGCCGGTTTCCAAATAGTGCTGGAGCGGATCGCCCGTGATCTGCGCCTGTTTTGAATAGAATTCCGCATCGAACCAGGGATGCGGGTTGCGGCCCTCGCGCCAGCCTTTTGCGCGGTAATGCGCCAGCGGATTCATGCCGGACGATTTCACCTCCGGGTTGCGCTCCAGATACCAATCGCTATCGAAGAGCGGATGCGGATCACGGCCTTCGAGGCCGCCGAGTTCCAAGTAGTGGCGCAGCGGTTCCCAACCGGATTCCTCGATGTCGGGGTTTTGTTCGAAATAGAAACCGATATCGAACAGATACTGCGGATTACGCCTCTCTTTCCAGCCTTCTTCGACATAATGCGCAAGCGGATTGCGCCCGGCTGCCTTTACGTCCGGGTTGTGCTCCAGATACCAGCCGCTATCGAAGAGCGGGTGCGGGTCGCGTCCGGCATACGCGCCCGTTTTGACGTAATCGGTAAGGGGTTCCATGGCGCCTGCATAGAAAGCGACATCGAAGAGCGGGTGGGGATTGCGGCCCTGCTTCCAGCCGGTCTGAAGATAATGCACGAGCGGGTTGCTTTGCTTCGCTTCCGGATTGCGGCCGAGATACCAGGCAGAGTCGAACAGCGGATGCGGAGCGCGCCCTTCCGACCCGCCTATTGTGAGAAAGTGAACCAGCGGTTCGGTGCCGGCTTCAGCGATATCGGGATTCTGGCGCAAGTAAAAGCCGACATCGAACAGTGGATGCGGATTGCGGCGCTCCTTCCAGCCTTGCTGCAAATAATGCACGAGCGGGTTCGCCCCGGCACGGGCAACGTCCGGATTCTGCGCCAGATACCAGGCGCTATCAAATAGGGGATGCGGGTTGAAGCCCTGGATCCCGCCCGTTTCGAGGTAGTGCCGGAGCGGCTCCGCACCGGGATGCTGCTTTAAATAGAACGCCACATCGAAGAGCGGATGGGGATCTTTTCCCTGCTTCCAGCCTTTCCGGTAGTAATGGACAAGAGGATTCTGCTCGCGGTACCAGCTTGCGCTGAACAGCGGGTTCGGATCGCGGCCTTCTGCTGCGCCTAGCTCTAAATAATGCAGCAGCGGATTCCATCCGGCTCGCGCGATATCCGGGTTTTGCCGTAAGTAGAAAGCGCGATCCAGAAGGCCTGACCGCTTGAGGATATAGATCTCGCGCAGGTGTTTCAGATGCAATAACTTCTTCAACTATTTGGACCTGAGCGCCGGCGGTGCAAAGAGCATTCCGCTCCAGACCTCGTTCGCCGAACAGATCTTGTAGTCGACCAACCCGAGTTCGTTGGCGCTCTCGCGTACAAGCTCGCCGGTCAGTTCGCCGCGCCGCGCGGCCCCTCCTTTGCGCCACAAAATCCACAGCTTGGTCGATTTTGCAAGGCCGCGAACATCGGAAAGAGTCGAACGCAATCCGTCGACGCCGTGGACAAAACAGAGCGTCACGGAGGGGCTCGTGTCTTCCGGATCCTCCAAGATCGTAACCCCGGGCGGCAGGGTGCCGACAACGTTCTGCCAATCCCGCGGGGGATCGATCAGCAGAAGCGTGGAATCTTCCCTGATTCCAAGCTTCTGCACGGTGGTTCGCGTTGCATAGCGGTCCATTATCGCGGCGGGAGTTACAGGCTCTTTTGGTGGTGCTGCGAGCACTTTGCGCAAGGTAGGGATCAGATTTGCGCGGCGACAATAGGCCGCATCCGGCAGTTGCATGCGTACTTTTTCTATTTTCTCTTCGACGCCTTCGCAGAACACGATCGGAATCTGCCGGATCGCGCGCGACTGGCGTATGGCGATCGCGATTTCCTTCCCCTGGGATGGCAGGCGTCCAAGATCGATAACAAAGGCGTCCGGAGGCGATTCACGAAAACTTCGGAGCAGCCCGGGAACCAACTTCTCCTGGTACTGCACCTCATAGCCCGCCGTTTTCAGTAGATTCCGGTAATCCTGCGCCTCTGTTTTGTTCCAGTGCATCAGCCGAATACGGATTGCCATACTGTTACCAGCCGCCCTTCTAAACATGAAAATCTCCAGCGCGACCACTGCCCTGCCTCCGCATTATTATCCGCAAGAAGTTCTGGTGGAGGCGTTTCGCAGGTACTGGGGCGGCAAACTGGACCGGTTCGACATTCTGGAGCGGCTACACGCAGCAACCCAGGTGGATGGCCGGTACCTCGCGCTCCCGGTGGACGCGTATCCGTTTGAGACGTGGGGTCAGGCCAACAATTATTGGATTGAGGCGGCCGTTGAATTAGGAGAACAGGCGATTTGCCGGGCTATGCAGCAGGCCGGGATCGGGCCGGCCGATATTGGAGCCTTTTTCTTCGTTTCAGTGACTGGTATCGCCAGCCCTTCGATTGACGCGCGGTTGATCAACAAAATGAAACTGAACCCGCGTATGAAGCGCATCCCGATTTTCGGACTGGGATGCGTAGCGGGAGCAGCTGGCATTGCGCGAGCGGCCGACTACGTCAGGGCGTTCCCCGCCCAGGCGGCGCTGCTCTTATCGGTAGAACTCTGCTCCTTAACGATTCAGCCGGACGATTTTTCGCCGGCCAACCTGATCAGCACCGGGCTGTTTGGGGATGGCGCTGCTGCGGTGGTGGTCTCGGGCGAAGAGCAGGAGGCCTATGGACCGCGAATCGTCGCGACCCGGTCAACGTTTTACCCCGATACCGAGTATGTGATGGGCTGGGACATTTCGGAAAAGGGATTCAAAATCGTGCTGTCACGCGATGTGCCGGATGTCATCTTGCAAAATCTCGGGAGCGACGTAGATGATTTTCTGGCGGAGCACGAGTTGCGCCGGAGCGATATCGAAAGCTGGGTAATCCATACGGGCGGGCCGAAAGTGCTGGAGGCGACGGAACGCGCGTTGGGGCTGCCGAACCGCGCTTTGGATGTGTCGTGGGAATGCCTGCGGCGGACCGGGAATTTGTCCTCGGCATCGGTCTTGTTCGTTTTGGAAGAAGTGATGCGCAACCGGCGTCCGGCCCCCGGCACGTGGGGGATACTGGCCGCTATGGGACCGGCGTTTTGTTCGGAGTTAGTACTGCTCCGCTGGTAAGTCGTTGAAACCGGCGGCTGAGAGAGCCGCATCTAGCAATGAAGGTAGTTTGATGGGCAAGTTTGTCGTTTATCTGGCGATTTTCGGTCTTGCGGGGATCACCCCGCTGATGGGCCAGTATCCAGGAGGCTATCCTCCCGGTACCTATCCACCAGGCACGTACCCGGGTGGTCCAATGGGCGGCGGGTCGGGCATTCCGATTCCCCACCGGCAGAAAAAAGGTCAGAGTGGCGACACGTCCAAGCTGCCCACGCTCTCGGCGGACGGCACAACGGTTTCGAATGATGGAAAGAAGCTCGTCATTTCGACGAATGACGGCCGTACTCTGACCATGGCCATAAACCAGAAAACGCAGTTCACTCGATCGGGAAACAATGTCGAGGCGACCGAGATTGTTCCGCGAACGACCGTGCATGTGGAAGCGGCCGAGGATGAAAACGCGAACCTGACGGCGGTGAAGATCGAACTGGTGAAAGATGCGCCCGCGCAGGCAGCAGCGTCTGCCGGCGCCGCGGGGGATGAGGATCGAACACGTCCCACGATCCTCGATAGCCCCGACGCGCCGGACCGGCCGATTCTACACCGGGGCAAGCCCAAAGACGTGGATGAATCGAACGATTCGCCGGTGGCTGAAGCAAAGAACACAGCGCCTGTAAAACCGGCGACGGCACCGCCCACGAAGAAGGAATCTTCGGACGATTTCACCATCGATGGCGAAACGGCTCACGTGCAGGCAAGGGCAACTGCTGCTTCCGAGCTGATCGCGAAAACGAAGCAGTGGGCCATGACCTTTACCAATGGCCTGCCGAATTATGTTTGCCAGCAGATGACGACGCGGTACATGGAGCAATCCAGATCTTCAGGTTGGGAGCCGCTCGATGTGATTACCGCCAAGGTGGTTTACGAGGACGGCAAAGAGGCTTATAAGGAAATTACCGTCGGCGGGAAGCGGACAAATAAGAGCATGCTGGAGCTGGGCGGTTCCACGTCTACGGGGGAATTTGCATCCACTTTGCGAAGCCTGTTCTCGGACGCCAGCCAGGCGCAGTTCAACTATTATCAAGCCACCACGCTGCAAGGAACACCGGCCGCAATTTACGATTTCAAAGTACCGCTCCGCAATTCCGATTGGTTTATCAACGTGGGTGGGCAATCACTGAAACCAGCCTACAGTGGAAGCGTCTGGATCGAGCGCTCAACGGGCGTGGTACGCAGGATCGAGATGCAGGCGGACCACATCCCGGTGGATTTTCCGCTGGATTCGATTGAGTGGGCGGTCGATTACGACACTGTTTCGCTAGGTACCGCGAAGTTCCTGCTCCCGGTGCATGCGGAAAACCTGGCGTGCCAGCGCGGCTCCTCTATCTGTACAAAGAACGCCACCGACTTCCGCGACTATCATAAGTTCGCCGGCGAAAGTACGATCACATTTGAGAAATAGCGCCAAACGTCGGTTGACAAGTTTGGGGCTCTCGCTGCGTCACTTTCTTTAGAGGAGAACGTGAATGGCAGAGAACTCCCACCCGGAATGGCTAGAGCCAGACCCCGACTGGCCCGCAAACGCACTGGCTTCCGAAACCGAAGCGGTTCATGAGTGGTCCGGCCAGGCGGAAACACCGCCACAGTATCCGGGCCTCCTTTCAGAGAAAGATGGAAAGCTCTGGCCGATTGAAGCCAAGATACGTGAGAATCCCGGCGCGGCCTTGCTAGTCGCGCTGGGGGCCGGCTTTCTGGCCGGAACTCTTTGGAAACGCAGTTAGAGGAGGGCGCAGGACATGGCTGGAGAAGTAAACCGTCCGATGGGGGCGATCCTTCACGATGTCGCCGAAGACGTCGCGGCAATGGTTCGTTCCGAGATCAAGCTGGCCAAGACCGAGCTTAGCAGTCAAGTGAAGCAGATCAGCGAGGCGCTCCCGATGCTGATTTCCGGTGCCGTGTTTGGGTTCTGCGCACTGGGATTATTGCTGACCACTGGTGTACTGGCGATCGGATTGGTGCTGCCATTCTGGGCGGCAGCCGCTATTCTGTTCGGTGTGACGGCGATCATCGCGGCCGTTTTGCTTTCCGTCGGAAAGAGCATGCTGGGCAAACTACATGGGCCCGAGCGGACCGTCCAGACCTTGAAGGAGAATGCGGAATGGGTCAAGAGCCAAGCGAAATAGAGCGCGAAATCGCACAACAGCGGGAAGACCTCGCCGGGCATGTTCAGGAACTGGAAGCGAAGATCGGGGAGGTGACGGACTGGAGAACTTATGTCCGGCGGCGGCCATTAGCCATAACAGCCGGAGCGTTCGGCGCCGGGCTCATGCTGGCGTTCCTGCTTGTGCGATCGCGATAAACAGCGCCGGTTTGTGGAAACGCTAAGCGCTCCTTCCCAGCAAGTAAGTCAAGTAAAAAATAGAATTTTCATCGCTCTGGTCGTAGTGACCAACAGCTTCGGCAATCTACTGCTGGCGATGGGGATGGAGAGCATGCCCGATTTCGGCGCCGGGTCGGTGCTGCATTACGTGCTCAAGCTGTTCACGAGTCCGGAAGTCATCGGCGGAACGATCCTGCTGATTATCTACATGATTGCGCAATTGTCGATGTACAGTTGGGCGGACCTCTCGTATGTGCTGCCCGTGACCGCGAGCGCCTACATCATCACCGCGCTGCTCGGCAAGTTCGTGCTGGGCGAACACATTACCATCCTGCGCTGGATCGGCGTTGTGATCATTTCGTTTGGAGTGGTTCTAGTGGCAGAAACACCGCCAATGACTCATCCGAAACCGAAAGAAGGTATCGAATGAAGTGGACGTGGCTTTTTATTTCGGTCGTCTCCGGGACGTTTGCCGACCTGCTTTCGGCAAAGGGGATGGCCATTCACGGGGAGATCCATGATTTCGGCCCGCGGGGGCTCGGCCGGGTTCTGCGCTACATCGTCACGCATCCATTAGTGATTACCGGAGTCGTTTGTAACGCAATTTCCTTTTTCTCACTAATGGCGCTACTAACGGTTTCCGAACTCAGCTTTGCGGTTCCGGCAGGTGCCATGAGCTACGTTTTGAAAACTGCGCTGGCGCGATGGTACTTGTCTGAGAAAGTAACCGCGCGCCGCTGGCTGGGAGCGATTTGCGTCGCAGTCGGGATTGCACTCGTCTCCTTATAAGCCGCTATTGCGGTCCGGAACTCGCTTGTCCACCGTGTATCCCGACCAGGACCAAGCCAGCAACGACTAAGCAGGTGGCAGTCAACTTGGCGACCAGCACCCAGCTTCGGAAGTCCTCGCAAAACCAGGAGGGCTTCAGTTTCGTGATTCCATACGCGCCAATAAAAATGATCACGTACCGCACCCCGGAAATGGCCTCCACCATGGCCGGTGAGGCGCGGCTCACCGCGAAGACCACCAAGAAAGAACCGACGCCGGCGAGAAAGCGGTTGACCAGATACCAGAATTTGCTGCGCGGAGTGGCTTCTTCCGATTGCTGGAAGATTTGTCTTCGCCAGCCAGGGGGAACGAGCAAGGCAACGGAACCAAAAAAGGTTCCAAGCGTGAAGAAGACATAGCCGCTTACGAAACTGGTGCTGTTGAAGACAATCTTTTGCAGCACATCGGTCATTCCAAATGCAGCCGAGGCCAGGATGATGCGGGGCAGCATCACTTTGAGTGGCTTCTTTTCGGCAAAAAACATGATGAACCCGCCGAGAGTCATGGCGGTGAATCCCACAAAATGGCCTCCGGTCGGCGCCTTAAGGAACGGAATAGATAAGAGGGCCGTGGCTACCGGCGCGAATCCGCCCATGGCCGCCAGCTCATCGGAAGCTTCGCCTGCCTTTAGCGCCGCGTAGTAGAAGTACGCGGCGATCAAATCCAGCACGCCGGCTGCGAAGCCCAAGCCCGCTGTGCGAAAACCCGGCCATGTGAAGCCGAATGGAATGAGTACCAGGCCGAAGATGCTGATGGCTCCGAGCCAGAACACATACGAGAGGAGGTTCTTGGTTTCGCGCCGCTGCAGCAGCACTTTGTCCCAGATCAAGGAAATGCCAATCAACCCGTGGGCGATGATGGCGATCAGAATGCCGCTAAGAAAAAACTCCGTCAGCGAGCCAAAGAAATTCCCCAAAAATCCTCCCGAAAGGTGGACGCTTCGAACCCGGTACTCTGCACATAATGGAGTGTTTGAGACGGGAAGGTTTGCTGATCACGCTGTTCGTCTGTCTGGATCTGCTTGGCAGAGCCCAAGGCGGGACGTCGCAGTATACCGACATCACGACGGCAAGCGGGATTTCGTTTCAAGCGATGGCATCGCACACCTCCAAGAAATACTTGATCGAAACGATGGGATCGGGCGTTGCATTGTTCGACTACGACAACGACGGCCGGCTGGACTTGTTTCTGGTGAATGGAGCGCCGCTAGCCGGCCCAACTCCAAAAGGAGCGATTCCGCAAAAGAAAGGACCGGATTCGTGGAACCGTCTGTATCACCAGAAACCGGATGGGACGTTCGAGGATGTAACGGAGAAGGCCGGCCTGGCAGGCGTGGGTTATGGGATGGGCGTGGCAGTGGGCGATTACGACAACGACGGCTATGAGGACCTGTACGTCACGGCCTACGGAGCCAACAAGCTTTATCACAACAACGGCAACGGAACATTCACGGATGTGACCGATAAATCAGGCGTCGGCGGGAGCGGCTGGTCGACCAGTGCGGCTTGGGTCGATCTGGACAACGATGGATTGCTCGACCTGGTAGTCCTTCGCTATTTGAAGTGGGACTTCGACGACATTTACTGTGGCGAGCACACTCCAGGAGGCCGGGCTTATTGCCACCCGGATACATTTCAGCCCATCACACCGCTTGTCTTTCGTAACGACGGCAACGGGCATTTTACGGAAATCGCCGAACAGATTGGAATCTCGAAGCCGGGTAAAGGATTAGGCATCACGCTTGCCGACTATGATCGGGACGGCCATATCGATCTGTTTGTGGCGAATGATTCGATGCTCGAATTTCTTTACCACAATAAAGGGAACGGCACGTTTGAAGAGACGGGCCTCCTTGCGCAAGTGGCCGTGGATGAGGATGGGCAGACGTACGCGGGAATGGGCACGGACTTCGCCGATTACGACAACGACGGCTATCCGGATCTCATCGTGGATGATCTGGCCAACCAGAAATACGCGCTCTACCGAAATAATCACGACGGCAGTTTCACGTATGTGACGCAGACCATTGGGCTAGGGCGGGCCACGCTGCTGCATTCCGGTTGGGGCCTGCGGTTCTTCGATTACGACAACGACGGCTGGAAGGATCTGCTGATTGCGCAAGGGCACGATCTTGACACGATTGAACGGACCTCTCCGCAATTGCGGTATCGCGAGCCGATGCTGCTATTGCGGAATACCGGGAAGAATTTCGAGGACGTCTCCGCGCAATCGGGCAGCGTGTTCCGCGAGGCTTGGGTGGCGCGTGGACTGGCCATAGGCGATCTGGATAACGACGGCCGGGTAGACGCGGTGGTGACTACCAATGGCGGACCGGTTCATATTCTCCACAACGAGACCAGGAACGGGAATCACTGGCTGAGTCTGCTGCTCATCGGGCACAAGAGCAATCGCGACGCGATCGGAGCCGTGGTGAAGGTGGTCACGGCGGCGGGCGCGCAATATGCGACCGTCACGACCGCCAGTAGCTATCTTTCAGCCAGCGATAAACGACTGCATTTCGGGCTGGGCGCGGATGCGACTGCGAAAGAGGTCGATATTCAATGGCCGAGCGGGAAAACACAGACGCTTCGGGATGTGAAAGCGGACCGGTTGGCGGTGGTGGAGGAGCCGAAGTGATGGCGGGCCACATTAAAATAAGACTGAGGTTCCAAACATGCGACGCAAACGCGCCCACATCGTCCTTCCGGAAGACCTCTTGGCCGAAGTTGACCGGCTAGTCGGTGAAAACGGCCGCAACGCTTTTCTCGCCGAGCTCGTTCGACACGAAGTTCAACGCCGCAATCTACTCACCGCGCTGCGAGAGGCGCGCGGTTCCTGGAAAGGCGAAGATCATCCCGAATTGCAGGAAGGCTCGGAGGTCTTTGTGGAGCGGCTACGTCGCGAGAACGAAGAGCGGCTCGGGCCTCACCGCAACGCCTGATGCCCCGGCTGTTGCTCGATACCAGCTTCCTCATCGATGTGCTGAATGATCGCCGCGGACGCGCCGATCTAATGGAGCAATTTATTGTTGCTGACTATATCCTTGCCTGTTGCGCCATCAATGTCGCTGAAGTCTATGCGGGCCTTCGCGTGGAGGAAGTGGCCAAAACGGAAGCCCTACTGCGTCAACTCGTGTATGTCCCAATCAAATGGGAAGCCGCCCGCCTTGCGGGAGATCTGAAGCGTATCTGGGCGCGCAAAGGAAAGACGCTCACGCTAACGGATACGACCATTGCCGCGGTCTGTTTGACAGAGGGTTTTACGCTCGCGACCGACAACCGAAAGCACTTTCCAATGCCGGAGCTTTCGCTCTATCCGTTATCGAGCGCGTAGCAATCCGGTGGCCCAAAGAAACCGCTCCGTGGCGGTCGCGGCTCGGCCGGTTCGGATTGCCAAGTTGTAGCCATCCTATTCACACTTTTTACACTCGTGACAAATGTTATTGCCGAACAGTCACGCCGCAGGCGCGCAATATGCGACCATGGCGACCGCCAGTAGCTATCTTTCAGGTGTCTGCCGGATTGGCCAAGGCGATCCAATAGAAACCATCGGCAAACACAGTAGCCTTCAATGATCTCTCTTGGGCAACCCGTAAATGTAATGGTCGTGCTGGCTGGCTCCGTCGGCAGGAAGCTTTTCGCGAATCTCATCCGGCATATCGGCCCATAGTTCCCGAATCATTTCGGAAACGGGGCGGTTGTCTTTTGACTCGGAGGCACCGAATTGTTGCTCGACAATACGACGCACCCACCCTTCCGCCCTGAGGCCTTCAGCTTGGGCTCGCTGTTTAACTTTGATCTCTAACTCGGAGGAATCGTCAATGTCATAGCTTGGCTGCCTATCTGTCTTTAGAATAGAGCCTTTAGCTTGCACTGTCAGGTGGGTTCCTTCCAGCATACGAGTGACTGTATTCACACTTTTTTTACGCCCGTGACAAATGTCATTGGCGAACGGGTGACGAAAGACGCATTCTGTGTCTTACATCCAAACGAGAACCGTTCTCGCCAGAGCGCAACTGGTTCTCGAAGCAAGAGTCCAGTAACGACGCATTGCCCAAAGTCTGAGAAGACCGTACTTGAGTTGTAAGCTCCCATATGGCACAACTTTTTCGACCTAGCTCGAACACGATTGCTAAGGTTTCCATCGCGGCTGTCATTGTCTTGTTAGGATCGACGCTGGCGGTGGCCTATATTATGGACCGCGGCGGGTGGACCACCTCGGTCCGGATGGCCCCGGAACAGCCCATTCCGTTCAGCCACAAGCACCACGTAAAAGATGACGGAATCGACTGCCGGTACTGCCATACCGGCGTGGAAACCTCCTCCTACGCCGGGCTCCCTCCCACCGAAACGTGCATGACGTGCCATTCCCAGATCTGGAACAACGCGACATTGACGCAGCCGATCCGGGATAGCTGGTCGAGCGGCAAATCCATCGAATGGACGCGCGTGCATGACCTTCCGGAATTTGTCTATTTCAACCACAGCATTCACATAAACAAGGGAATTGGCTGCTCCACCTGTCACGGCCAGGTGGATGAGATGCCGCTGATGTACAAGGTGAACACCTTGAACATGAACTGGTGCGTCAACTGCCATCGCGACCCTGCAAAGTTTATCCGGCCGAGGTCGGAGGTTTTCAACGTTGAGTATGTCTACCCGTCCAACCAGGCCGAGCTGGGGCCGCGGCTCGTGAAAGAGTATCACGTGAAATCTCTAACCGATTGTGTAACTTGCCACCGATGAAAGATCATTCCCATCACGCGCATCACGGGCACCATACGCCCGGTGGACTTGTCCCGCTAGAGTCGCTGCTCGAACCGGCGCGGAAGCCGGCTCCCGATCTGCAGGCGCTTCGGGAAAAGCTGGCGGCGGGACGCGGACCGGCGTTCTGGCGCACGCTCGAAGAAGCGGCCGAGAGCGAGGAACTGCGGGAGTATGTGGAGCAGGAGTTTCCGGGGTTATCCGGACAGATCCCGCAGGGGGTCGACCGCCGCAGTTTATTAAAGGTGATGGCGGCGTCGCTCGCGATGGCCGGAGCGGCGGCCTGTACCAAGCAACCCAAAGAGCTGATTGTTCCCTATGTGAAGCAGCCGGAGAACGTGATTCCGGGACTTCCGTTGTTCTATGCAACAGCGATGCCCATGAACGGGTACGCCCGCGGTTTGCTGGTCGAGAGCCACCTGAACCGGCCCACCAAGATCGAAGGCAATCCCGACCATCCCGCCAGTCTGGGCGCGACCACGATCTTCGAGCAGGCTTCCGTGCTGAACCTGTACGATCCGGACCGCTCGGAAACGGTATTGCGCGAAGGCCGCCTGAGCACCGTCCCTGAATTCACCGGCGCGTTCAGCTCGGAAGCGCAAGGCCTGGCCGTTCGTAAGGGCGAGGGTCTGGCGATTCTGAGCGGCGTAACCACATCTCCCACGCTGATCTCTCAAATGTCGGCCCTCCGGGGACAATGGCCGGCGGCCAAGTGGTACATTCACGAGCCGTCGGTCAATCCCGCGGTCGCGAGCGCGGCAAGAAAAGTTGCCGGACGGAGCGCATTCATCTCTTACGATTTCTCACAGGCAGATGTGATCGTGAGCCTGGAGAGCGATTTTCTGAACAACGGCCCCGCGGCGCTCGCGTATGCGCGGCAGTTCTCTGTCCGCAAGGCAGTCGATAACGGCCAGACTCCTTGCCGTATGTACGCCATCGAATCGGCGCCAACAGTCAGCGGATCGATTGCCGATCACAACTTCCCGGTGAAGAGCAGCGCGATCCCTCAGATCACGTATCAGCTTGCGAACGCGTGCGGCGTGAGCGGAGCGAATGCCTCAGGTACCGCGCCGGATTGGGTGAACGCGATCGCACAGGACCTGAAGAACTCAAAAGGCCGCTGCGTCGTGATTCCGGGCGATTTTCAGCCGGAGAGCGTGCACCTGGCGGCCTACGCCATCAACGCGGCGCTCGGCAATGTCGGTAAAACCGTGCGGGTGCTCGAAAGCGTCGAGCCGGAGAATACGTATTCGCTGGAAGATCTCACGAAGGACTTAAACGACGGCAAGGTGGAAGTGCTGGTCATCTTCAGCCAGAACCCGGTGTACACCGCGCCCGCCAGCCTCAATTTCCTGGACGCGATGCGCAAAGCCCGGCTGGTGGTTCGTCTGGGCCAGTACTTCGACGAAACCGCGCGTTGGAGCCACTGGCACGTCCCGGAGGCGCATTACCTCGAAACGTGGTCGGATTCCTGTGCGTTCGACGGTACGGTCACGATTCAGCAGCCTTTGATTGAGCCGCTGTACAACGGCAAATCGGCGCATGAGCTTCTGTCGATTCTGCTCGGGAAACCGGATCAGAATTCGCATGACATTGTAAAGGGCTACTGGGAGAGCCAGAACAAGAACGGCAATTTCGATGTAGTCTGGAGGACCTCGCTACACGATGGCTGGATCGCAGGCACCGGCGTCAATGAAATAACGCCGAAGGGCACCGTAGCGCTCCCTGCCCTCGAAACGCAACCGATTGCGGGACTGGAAGTGGTGTTCCGCCCAGATCCGACCATTTGGGACGGCACTTACTCGAACAACGGCTGGATGCAGGAGCTGCCCAAGCCGCAGAGTAAGATGACCTGGGACAACGTAGTCAGCATCAGCCCGAAGAACGCGACGGCGCTGAACGTGAGCATCGGCGACATGCTGCGGGTCACAGTGAATGGCCGAACTGCGGTGGGTCCCGCCTGGATTCTTCCGGGACACGCGGAAGACTCCGTGACTGTTCACTTCGGCTACGGACGCGAGGCGTCGGGCCGCGTCGGCAACAAGATCGGGTACAACGCGTACGCCATTCAGGATGCGCGCACACCGTACTTCGCGGAAGGCTCCATCGCAAAGACCGGCGAGCATTACCGTCTGGCCAACGTTCAGGAGACCCAGACTATGGCCGGCCGCGCACCGGTCCGCGCCGCAGAGCTGGCTGAGTTTCGCGAACATCCCGACTTCCCCACCCTGGAAGAGGAAAACAAGCCGGTTCCGCCCGAGCTGAACCTGTACAATCCGGCCGACTTTCCGTACACGGGCTACAAGTGGGGCATGTCGATCGACCTGAATGTCTGTACCGGTTGCAGCGCCTGCATCATTGCCTGCCAGGCGGAGAACAACATCGCCGTGGTTGGCAAGGACCAGGTGGCGCGCGGCCGGCACATGCACTGGATTCGCGTAGACCGCTATTACTCCGGAAATCTGGACACGCCGCTGATTTACAACCAGCCGGTTCCTTGCATGCAGTGCGAGCAGGCTCCGTGCGAAGTGGTTTGCCCGGTGGCGGCCACTGTGCACAGCAACGAAGGCATCAACGAGATGGTTTACAACCGTTGCGTCGGCACGCGTTACTGTTCGAACAACTGCCCGTACAAAGTTCGCCGGTTTAATTTCTATCTCTATTCGGACTGGCAGACCCCGAGTCTCTATGGAGTGCGCAATCCGGATGTGACGGTGCGCAGCCGCGGCGTGATGGAAAAGTGCTCCTATTGCATCCAGCGCATTCAGGAGATGAAGATTCAGACTGACAAAGAAGGGCGGCGCATCCGGGATGGAGAGATCAAAACCGCATGCGAGCAGGTATGCCCGACACAAGCGATCACGTTCGGCGACCTGAACGATCCCACCAGCAGAGTATCGAAGCTGCAAGCTCTGAAGAGAACTTACGTGCTGGTGGCGGAATTGGACACCCGCCCGCGGACGAAGTATCTCGGCTATGTTCGAAACGTCAATGAGGCGCTAAGAGGTCAGCGTGGCAACAACAGAGAATCTTGATTCGCAGGAATTAATCGATCCCGGGCCAGATCGCGTTCTCGGAACCGGCCACACGTACGAGACGGTCACCGACCGCATTTCGGGAATCGTCTATCTGCCCTGGAAGCGTGCCCCGAAGAAATGGCTGGTGGGCGCGTTTATTTCTTTCGTGTTCGTGAACCTGCTGATGGGGGCCATGTGGCTGCTGTTTGCCAAGGGCATCGGCATCTGGGCAGTCAATATTCCAATCGGCTGGGGATTTGCGATTGTCAACTTTGTCTGGTGGATCGGTATCGGCCATGCCGGTACGCTGATTTCCGCCATTTTGTTTCTGTTGAAACAGGATTGGCGTACCTCCATCAACCGGTTCTCGGAAGCGATGACGCTTTTCGCGGTGGCTTGCGCGGGCATGTTCCCGGTGCTGCACCTGGGCCGCCCGTGGCTTGCGTACTGGCTGTTTCCGTACCCGAATTCGATGTGGTTATGGCCGCAGCCGCGCAGCCCGCTCGAATGGGACGTTTTCGCGGTGTCGACCTACGGAACCATCTCATTGGTGTTCTGGTATTGCGGCCTGATTCCGGATTTCGCCAGCATGCGCGATAACGCGCCGAAGCTCTGGCAGAAGAAGACGTACGGAATCCTGGCGCTCGGATGGCGCGGTTCCGCGATCCACTGGCATCGTTATCAGAAGGCATATCTATTATTGGCCGGCTTGGCGACGCCCCTGGTGCTCTCGGTTCACACCGTGGTCAGCTTCGACTTTGCGATCAGCGTTCTGCCCGGCTGGCACACGACAATCTTCCCCCCGTATTTCGTCGCGGGCGCCATCTATTCCGGCTTCGCCATGGTGCTGACGCTGATCATTCCGTTGCGAGCCTGGTACAACATGCGCGACCTGATCACCCTGCGCCACATCGATGCGGCTGCCAAACTGATGCTGGGAACCGGCCTGATCGTCGCGTACGGCTACTCGATGGAAGCGTTCTTTGCCTGGTACAGCGGCGATAAGTATGAGAGTTTCATGTACTGGAACCGCATCACGGGACCGTACGGCGTTTGTTATGCTCTGCTGATTTTGTGCAATATCGCGTTGCCGCAGATGCTGTGGTCGCGCCGGGTGCGGCACAACATCACACTGGTTTGGCTGCTTTCGATCGTCATCAATTGCGGCATGTGGCTGGAGCGGTTTGAAATTGTAGTCACCAGCCTGCATCGCGATTTCGTGCCATCCTCCTGGGGCATGTACATCCCGACCAAATGGGATTGGGCCACGTACGCGGGCACGCTTGGATTTTTCATGTTCCTGATCTTCCTGTTCGTGCGCGCGCTTCCGTCGATCTCGATCTTTGAGGTGCGCGAGGTGGTACACCACGACAGGTACATGGAACGCGCTTACGAGGAGAAGTTATGAGCGAAGCATACGAGCTCAGCGAACTCCCCACAATTCACGGAGCGATGGGGGAGTTCGATACTCCCGAGGAACTGGTGCAGGCCTGCGAACGCGCCTACGCCGAGGGTTACCGGCGCATGGACGCCTACGCGCCGATGCCGGTGACGGGACTGGCGGAAGCAATTGGCTACAAGAAGAACAAGGTTGCGCTCTGCGTTCTGATCGGCGGCATTTTCGGCGCCTGCGGCGGTTTCGGCCTGCTCGAATGGATCACGGTCGTCGCGTATCCGCACAACGTGGGGGGCCGCCCGCTGAATAGCTGGCCGGCGTACATTCCCATCACCTTCGAGTGCATGGTGCTGATCGCCGGCCTGACCTCGCTCTTCTGCATGCTGGCCATGAATGGGCTTCCACAGCCCTATCATCCGGTGTTTAATGTTCCGGAGTTCTCGCGGGCATCGATCGATAAGTTCTTCCTGTGTATCGAATCATCGGATCCGAAATTTCAAGTGGCCGAAGTGACCCAATTTTTGCGCGAGCTAGGAGCAAGAGAGGTGAACGTTGTTCCGGCGTAAGGCGACTCTTCTGGTTCTGGCGGCGGGCGTGCTGAGCACCACGGCGTGCCGGCAGGATATGCACAACCAGCCCAAATACAAGCCGTTCGCCGCCACTACATTTTTTGACGATGGGCGCTCGGAGCGGCCCACCATTGAAGACACGGTGGCGCGCGGGCAGTTGCATCTGGACGAGGCCCGCTATACCGGCAAGGTGAATGGGAAGGATGTCAACTACTTTCCGATTCAGATCACGCACGCCGATCTGGAACGCGGCCAGGAGCGCTTCAATATTTACTGCTCGCCCTGCCATGGCCGGTTGGGCGACGGGCACGGCATGGTGGTGGCGCGCGGCTTGCGGCAGCCGCCGAGTTATCACGATCCCCGGCTGGTGAATGCGCCGGTTGGACACTTTTTCGACGTTATGACGAACGGCTACGGCGCGATGTACAGCTACGCTTCGCGCGTGGCTGTCGACGACCGCTGGCGCATCGCCGCCTATATCCGCGCGCTGCAGCTTAGCCAGAATGCTCCGGCCAACCTGGCGCAGCCAGTGGCGCTTGCGAGCCCGGCTGAAACGGGCGGCGCGAAATCGGCGGCGGGAGGTTCCCATTGAGTAATCACGGACACGACAACGATCTTCCAATTCCAGAAATCCGGCTTGGGCCCAAAGCGGCGAGCGTCGAACGCATTTCGGGCGTCATCGGCGGACTCGGCATTCTGCTTTGTGTAGCAGGCTTTTTCGCCAATCGAGCTCAGTTCTTTCAGTCTTATCTGTTTGCGTTTCTCTATTGGTCGGGATTCACCCTCGGCGGGTTGGGCGTTCTGGTATTGAACCACACCGTGGGCGGACGCTGGGGCGTTACCTCGCGGCGGTATCTGGAAGCGCAAATGCGGACGTTGCCGCTCATGTTCCTGTTTTTCCTGGTGCTGCTAGTGGGCATGAAGGATATCTACCCATGGACCCACATCGCGACCGTTCCGAACGCGATTTCGCGCGCCATTCTGTACCACAAACGACCGTATCTGAACGTTCCCTTCTTCATTGCCCGATCACTGATCTATTTCGCGATCTGGGTGTTCTGGGGCTTTCGAGTCTACCGTTGGGCCGATGAGCAGGATAAAACCGGCGACCCGAGCTTGCGCGAGCGCATGCGGAAATTCAGCGCGCCGGGTTGTCTGATCGTGACGTTCACGGCAACGTTTGCCTATATCGACTGGCTGCTTTCGGCGGATGCGCAGTTCTTTTCCACGATTTACGGAGCCATGCTGCTGTTCGGCGACGTTCTGCAGACCTTCGCCTTGACGATTTTTGTGCTGGTGCTGACATCGAAAGGCGATCGTTTCGGCGGGCGCATTAACCCGGTGATCCTGCACGACATCGGCAACATGATGTTCGCATTCACCATCTTCTGGACGTACTTGTCGGTTTCGCAGCTCATCATCGTGTGGCCCGCCAACCTGCCTCAGGAGATCCAGTGGTACCTGGCACGCGTGCGCGGAGGATGGACGGTAATTGCCGCCCTGGTCGCATGCGTGATGTTCCTGGTTCCCTTCCTCGGCCTGCTTTCCCAGGCGCGTAAGCGTGATCCGATTCGCTTGATGCGGATTGCCGTCTGGATTCTCGCCGCGCGCGTGGTCGATATGTTCTGGCTTGTCGAACCGACGTTCCGCACCAATGGTTTCGCGGTGTATTGGACCGATTTTGCGGCGTTCATCGGCGTGGGGGGCATCTGGATTTATGTGTTTCTGGGACAATTGAGACGTCGTCCGCTGCTTCCGCTCCAGGATGCGCGCGTGATGAACCCGCTTCCGGAGGCGGTTGCATGATCGAGCGAGGCACGCCAGAACCCAAAGAGAACGAGCTGGTCCATTTTCATGGACCGAAGCGCACGGAACCGCATGAAGGTCACGAGGGGACCCGCTTTGAAGGAGTGGACGCCAGCGCCGGTTTGGTGATCTGGTCGCTCGCGATTATTGGGGGGACGCTGGTGATCGTGTTTGCGATCACGATCTGGATACAAAGAGGCTTGCAGAGCGCGAACCCGCCGGGCGAGCTGCCCAGCCCCTTAGCTCCGGCCCGAGTCGTACCTCCGGCTCCACAGTTGCAGGTGCATCCGTGGCTGGAACTGCCGGATGTCCGCGCCCATGAGGAGCAGATGCTGAACAGTTACGGCAAGGACGCCGACGGACATTTCCATATTCCCATTCAGCGCGCCATGGATGCTGTGATACCACAACTGCCGATCGCGCAAAACGCGCCTCCGGGCATTACGACGCCGGGCGGCGAAGGACGCGATTTCGCCGGAAGCATCAACGCCATGCCGGCGCCCTATCGCAGGCCATCGATACAGGGAGAAATCCGGAAGCATGCGCAGTAGTAAGCGATTCAGCAGCATATCGGCGGCCAAGCGCCTCACTCACGCTCGGGGTTCTGTCCGGCTTGCCTGCGGTTTTCTCGTGGCGGCCGCTCTTCTGCATGCGCAGTATTCGCAGCCCAACATCACGAAGGGCGTAACGCTCCAGCAAAAGCTGAATTCTCCGGTTCCGCTCGATCTCGTTTTTCATGACGAATCGGGGCAGACCGTCCCTTTGCGAACCTACTTCGGTGAGAAGCCGGTGGTTCTTTCGTTGGTTTATTTTAAGTGCCCGAGCTTGTGCCCGATGAGCCTGCACGAGACGGTCAGCAGTCTGCACCGCCTCTCGCTCGAACCGGGGCGGGATTACGAAGTGGTGGTGGTTAGTTTTGATCCGGCCGATACTCCGGCGGTGGCCGCTCAGAAAAAGGCCGAGTACGCCAAAGAATGGGGAACACGCGCAGGATATGCGAACGGCTGGCACTTTCTAACCGGCAGCCAGGATTCGATTTCGCGCCTGACCTCGGCGGTTGGTTTTGGCTATCGCTGGGACGCGGCGACGCACCAGTTCATTCACGCGGGCGGAATCATGGTAGCGACGCCCGACGGCAGAATGTCGCGCTATTTTTATGGAATCAACTACGTTCCTGCCGATCTGCGGATGGCGCTGGTCGAAGCCTCGCAGCATAAGATCGGAACCCCGGTCGATTACATTCTGCTCTACTGCTTCCATTACGATCCAACCCTGGGCAAGTACAGCCTGGTGATTCTCAATGTGCTGAAGATTGCCGCGGGTCTGACCGTTTTATTACTCGGAGGATTGATTTACCTTCTGATGCGGAACGACAAAAAAGCACGCCAGCAAACCGCCTGGAGACCTGAGGTGAAGCATGTGGTGTAAGGCGCATCTCCTGGCGCAACTGCGGCTGTTTCCAGAGCAAGCCTCGGCGCAGGCGGCGCCGATTGACGCGCTGTATTGGTTTCTAACGATCATCTCCACGGTGATGACCGTACTGATTTTCGCGGCAGTGATTCTGTTTGCCTGGAAGTACCGCCGCCGGGCCAACGCGCACGCCACTCAGATTGAAGGCTCCACAAAACTGGAGTTGACCTGGTCGATTGTTCCCTTCCTCATCATGCTGGTGATGTTTGGATGGGGCGCGCAGCTTTACTTTGCGGCGCAGCAGCCGCCCAAAGATGCGATGGAGATTTTCGTCACCGGGAAGCAGTGGATGTGGAAGGTTCAATATCCCGATGGGGGCCGGGAAATCGACGAACTGCACGTTCCGGTCAACCGGCCGGTTAAGCTCACGATGGCTTCCGAAGACGTGATTCACAGCTTTTCGATTCCGGCGTTCCGGGTGCGGCACGATGTGGTGCCGGGGCATTATGACAGTCTCTGGTTCACGCCTACCAAGACCGGGCGTTATCGCTTGTATTGCACAGAATATTGCGGGAACCAGCACGCCGGCATGACGGGTTGGGTGGACGTGATGGATGAGCGCTCGTATGCCAATTGGGCGAGCGGCGGCGGCACGGGAGGAACGCTGGCGGAACAGGGCCAGCAACTCTTTCAACAGTTTGGCTGCGCAACGTGCCACTTACTCGATCAGCAGGGACGCTGCCCGATTCTGCGCGGCCTGTATAACAAGCCCGTACAACTGGAAAATGGTCAGACTGTGATCGCCAACGACGCATACTTGCGTGAATCGATCTTAGATCCTAACGCGAAGATTGTGGCCGGCTTCGAGCCGAACGTCATGCCGAATTTCAAAGGACAGGTCACAGAGGAGAACGTGATTCAGTTGATCGCGTTCATCAAATCGCTTTCGCCCACGACACCTGCCTCGCAGCAGGGACCGCAACAGAGGCCCGTAGTCGCCGGAGCAAAGGCGCCTGCGCCAGGCACCGCAAAGTCAAACCGGCCGGCCACGCCGCGGCAGCAATAGCAGGGGAAAAAGGGAAAGAGCAGGATATGGCAACACTTGCATATGGAAATCCGGAGATCGCGGCGGAGGAAGTCAACTACCTCAACGTCGAGCACGGCTGGAAAAGCTGGCTGTTCACCACGGACCACAAGCGAATCGCGGTTCTCTACCTGATCTCCATCACGCTGATGTTCTTTGTCGGCGGCCTGATGGCCGTGTTGTTCCGCATCAATCTGCTGGAACCGCAAGGCGTTTTTTCGGCGGAGACATACAACCGCCTGTTTTCGATGCACGGGATCATCATGGTCTTCTTCTTCCTGGTCCCGTCGATCCCCGCCACACTCGCAAATTTTTTAATTCCGATTATGGTCGGAGCGAAGGACCTGGCTTTCCCGCGCATTAATCTGTTGAGCTGGTATCTCTATGTGGCCGGAGCGTTCCTGGCGATCTACTCGGTGGTTCGCGGCGGTGTCGATACGGGTTGGACTTTTTACGCGCCGTACAGCACCACGTATTCGAATTCGTACGTACTGGCCGCGGCGTTCGGTGTTTTTGTGGCTGGGTTCTCTTCCATTCTCACCGGACTGAACTTCATCGTCACGGTTCATAAGATGCGCGCACCGGGCATGACCTGGTCGCGCTTGCCCCTGTTCGTATGGTCGAACTACGCGACCGGGTTGATTCAAGTGCTGGGAACTCCGGTGCTCGCGATTACGCTGCTGCTGCTGGCGTTCGAGCGCATCGCGCACGTCGGCATTTTCGATCCGAATATCGGCGGCGATCCCGTCCTGTTTCAGCATCTCTTCTGGTTCTACTCTCATCCGGCCGTGTACATCATGATTCTGCCGGGCATGGGCGTGATTAGCGAAATTGTCTCGTGCTTCTCGCGCAAGAGAATTTTCGGCTACAACTTTGTGGCTTTCTCCAGCATGGCCATCGCGGTGTTGAGCTTTGTGGTGTGGGGACATCATATGTTCATCACCGGCGAGAGCATGTACACCAGCCTGGCTTTCTCGTTCCTGAGCTTCATGGTGGCCGTTCCTTCCGCGATTAAGGTCTTCAACTGGACCGCTACCATGTATAAAGGCTCGGTTTCGTTCGATACGCCGATGCTATACGCGTTCGGCTTTATCGGGTTGTTCACGATTGGCGGATTGACCGGCCTGTTCCTGGCAACGCTCGCGACCGACGTTGCGACGCACGGTACGTACTTCGTAGTGGCCCATTTCCACTACGTGATGGTGGGAGGCATGGTGATGGCGTTCATGGGCGGTCTGCACTTCTGGTGGCCCAAGATCACCGGACGCATGTATCCGGAAGCCTGGTCGAAGTTCGCGGCGCTGATTGTATTCATCGGGTTCAATCTGACATTCTTCCCGCAGTTCATCCTGGGGTATCTGGGAATGCCGCGCCGCTATCACGCCTATCCGCCCGAATTCCAATGGCTGAACGTGCTCTCGACGGCCGGCGCTTCGATCCTGGGAATCGGATATCTGATCCCGATGGTTTACTTCATCTGGTCGCTGAAGAGCGGTCCTCGCGTAGGTCCGAACCCGTGGGGCGCGGCCGGCCTGGAGTGGCAGATTCAATCGCCGCCCACTACTTTCAACTTTGATGAAACGCCTGAGGTAACGGAAGAGGCGTACAACTACGGTCCGCTGGAGGAAGTCGTTGGCTGACACAATTACTCCCGTGGGTCACGAACCCACGCCAGAAGTTACACATCTCCGGCATCATTTTGCGACGAACAGCCAGCAGCTTGATGCCTCCATGCTGGGAATGTGGACCTTCCTGATCACGGAGGTCCTGTTCTTCGGCGGCATGTTCACGGCCTATGCCATTTACCGCTTCATGTACCCGGATGCGTTTGCCAGCACAAGTGTGTACATGGACGTCATTCTGGGCGGAACCAACACGGCCGTGCTGATCTGCAGCAGCCTGACGATGGCGCTGGCGGTCCGCTCCGCGCAACTCAGTAAGAACAGGAATCTGGTTGTGTTCCTGATTCTCACGATGATTTTCGGATCGATCTTCCTCTACATCAAGTGGCTGGAGTGGCACGCGAAGTGGGTGGAGCATCTGGTTCCCGGTTTTAACTTCCAGTACCACGAGCCGCAGTACTTCCATCACGCGCAGATCCTGTTCTTCCTGTATTTCTGTATGACGGGCATGCACGCGCTGCACATGGTGGTCGGTCTTGGGCTTTTGACGTTCCTGCTGGTGCAGGCGATCCGCAGGGTGTTTTCGGCTTACTACTTCACGCCGGTCGAAATGATTGGACTGTACTGGCACTTTGTCGACATCGTTTGGATCTTCCTGTTCCCGCTGTTGTATCTGATCGGCTTCCGGCACGGTAACGCGAAATGAAAGAGACACATCATCACGTAGATGCGGTAAAGAGCTATGTGGGCGTGTTTATCGCCCTCATCATTCTGACGTTCACGACGGTCTATGTTTCGGAGATCGATCTCGGCGAATTTCACGTCGTGGCCGCGCTCCTGATTGCTTTGATCAAAGCATCGTTAGTCGCGTGGATCTTCATGGGCGTTCGTCACAGCACTCAACTGACGAAACTGTTTGTGGTGGCAGGGTTGGTGTGGCTGTGCATCATGATCCTGATCACGTTCAGCGATTACACCAGCCGCGGCTGGACGTACCAGCCGCAGCCGTGGTCCAATACTGCGGCAGGCGGTGGAAGCCGCCGGTAAATAGCTACTAACTGTCAGCGATCAACCGTCAGCTTTTGGGGTTTTTACCGTCTATAAAAAAAGGCGTGGAATGCGGGAGTAACGCAATGGCGCGCGCACGCGATCACCGCTAAGACGAAATTTATTATCTTCCATGATTTCAATGATTTAGCAGGGCTTGAGGGTTCGCGGCGAGCGCGCGTGCGGTAGGCTGTGGTGTCAATACAGGCGGAGTTTCCGACGGGAATTATGGCGGAATTGAGGGTAAAAACCGGGTTTCAGGGCGGTGTGTGCCGCATACCGCGACGCCCACGTGTAAAGTGAATTGGTGACTTAAAAGACGAGCCGTAGCGCAAATTGAATTTGACGATTGGGCGACACGTCAGAAGTGATCCGGCCAGCTAAGGCCGTCCCAATAGTCAACCCCGGCGAACCGAAATGAGCAGAGTTGGTCAGGTTAAAGAATTCGCTGCGGAACTCCAGGCTGATTCGTTCGCGGATCGCAAAATTGCGCGCGACGAGCGCATCCAGGTTGATCAATCCGGGCGAACGGACCGTTCCCCGAGACGCATTCCCGTACGTGTACGGAGCCGGTAATGCATAGCACGATACCTGGAACCATTGATCCACTGTGCGTTGATCCGAGGGGAGATTGCCGTCACAGATTCGGTTGGGCCGCTCCGGGGTGGTCGTATTCGCCGGATTCGGAGAGGTTCCGAGCGTGAGCGGATGCCCGCCTTCAGCGATGAAGATGCCGCCGAGCTGCCATCCGCCGAAAATTGCCCGTTCGAAGGTTCGCACACTAAGCGGCCCCAGCGGAATGTTGTAAATCACGCTGGTGACAAACTTATGCGTGATATCGAATCCCGACGACGCCTTCTCGGCATTTGCATTGCGCGGATTCTGAGGAACCGCGCCTCCCACGTTATCCTCATTGCTCAATACGTTGTCCAGCGCATGGCTATAGGTGTATGTGCTCAACAGAGAGAATCCGTTCGTGAATCGCCGCTGAAACGTAGCCTGCAGCCCGTGGTACGTGGAATGAGCATACGGGGATTGATCGATGATGGTTCCGTACTTTGGAAATGGACGCCGCGGATTGATGGCTCCGGGAGCAGGCGGAGGCGCGTTGAAATCTATATCGCCCATCAGGTGCGATGTCGAATTTCCGACGTAGCTGAGGGTCAGCACATTGTTGGCCGGAAGTTGACGCTCGATGCTGAAGTTCCACGCATCCGTGGCCGGCATGGGGAATGCCCTGGAAACGGAGAAAAGATTCGGGTTCACCAAATTGGCGAGCGTCAGGATGCCTGGCGGATAGCCGTTCGAGACGACCAGGCTAGAGATTGATGCATTGGTTGCAGATGGCGCACTGACACTCAGGAACCCGGGAGGATTGGCGACGCCGGAGTGGGCGACGTCCTGATATCCGAGCCCTCCATAGAATATTCCGAAAGCGCCACGGACCACGGTCTTTGGATCGATCCGGTATGCGAGACCGAGCCGCGGCGCAAAGTTGTTTGTGTCCAGGGAACTGAATGCCCGCTGCCGGATGCCGCCGCCGACCGCCGGCACAAGCGTGCCGAAGGTAGCACTGTTGGGGTCGAGATCGAAATTCGTCATCCGGTTGTCGCGTTCGAACAAAGGTGTCTGCACTTCGTACCGCAGACCTAGATCGAGAGTCAGCTTCGGAGTGAGGCGCCAACTATCGTCAACAAACACGCCATAGTACCGGTTGCGCAAACGTCCGATCAGCGGAGTGGAAATAGCGGCGGTACTGGTCTGGCCCAGCAGCAAATCGGCGATTGGCGATCCCGATCCCGTACCCGGAATTTGAGAAGTGAACTGGCCGGAGAAGTTCAAGGAGCCGCGTGCGTTGTTGGATGTGCCTGCAAAATCATGAGTCAGCAGGACCTCAGCGCCAAATTTCAGGTTATGGTTGCCGCGATCCCATGAAAGAGTGTCGTTCAACTGACCGGTCTGTACGAGCTTCGGGTTCGGATTGAAATTCCGGTCTCCGAGGGAGGAGTATCCGGCTACCGTGATCTGAGGGAGTCCATTAAGACCTGGAAGCGCAATTCCTTTGATTCCGAATTGAGCAAAAAGAGGCTGAGTTTCCGGACCGATCTGATTCGAATCCAGATGAGTGTATCCGAGATGGACTTCATTGACGAGCGCCGGAGTGAGAATATGGGTTTCTCCGAGGGCCACCGACCAGGCGCGAATTGGCTGGTTCAGCGGGTATTGTCCGAAGCCGGAGCCGCCGTTACCTGGGGACGGGAACACGGAGCCTTGATTGTTCGCGGTAATCCCGCGGCTATACCGGACGAACGCCAGATCGTTCTGCGTGATCTGCTCATCGAACCGGGAATCGAGTTCGTCCGTGTTATAGACGAAGGGCTGGTTATAACCATAGTTGTTGACCAAACCCGGCAGGTTCGGCGCCGGATACAGCGAGGCGAGTTTAAGCCCGGCCGGATCGAGTAGATTCGGCGGCACGATATTTCCCGGGAACTGAGGCCGAACACCGCGGCTTACCGCGAATGGGTTGTAAATGGGAGCCAAGCCGGAGAAATTGCCCTGCGCCATTGCCGGCAGAGGGACGGTGGTGACGCCGGATTGTGAGCTCGTCTGACGTTCGCCTTGATAGCTCACAAAGAAAAAGCTGCGGTTCCGCAGTACGGGGCCGCCCAGCGTTGCTCCGAACTGATTGCGGCGCAGCGGCGGCTTTCGAAGTCCGGCGCGATTCGCAAAGAAATCGTTCGCGTCCAGGACATTATTCCGAAGATATTCGAATAAAGTTCCGTGGAACTGATTTGTGCCTGACTTGATGGAAGCAATGACTACGCCGCCCGCCGCCCGGCCATACTGCGCCCCATAGTTCCCCGACTCCACTCGAAACTCCTGGATGGCGTCGACGGAAGGCGTGAGCGCATTGACGTTGCCAGTATCGATCCCCAGAATGTAATTGTTGTTGTCGATGCCGTCCAGCAACACCGTGTTCTGGAAGGTTTGACTGCCATTCAGGCTGAAACCGTTTTTTGCGCGCGAATAACTGTTGGGGGCCGCGCCTGCGCCAAGCGTAACAAGTTGCGTGTAATCACGCCCGTTCAGGGGCAAAGTGGAAACCGTTTTTGTATCGATGTCCTGCCCAACCAGGGCAGTTTGGGTTTGCAGGAGTTCGGCCGAACTTTGCACCTCGACGCGCTGACTCGCCTCTCCGATGGAGAGCACGATATCGATCCCGGCGGTCTGATCGATTGCCAATTGCGCATTGGAGCGTACGCCTGCTTTGAAACCCTGCTTTTCCACGGTTATGGTATACGCTCCAGGCTGCAGGAAAGGAATGTTGTACGCTCCCTGATCATTGGTTGAAGTGGAGACCTCGACGCCGCTGCTCACGTTTTTGGCGGTCACGTGAGCGCCGGGAACGACGGCGCCCGATTCGTCCGTGATGCGGCCCTGTACCGTGGCGGTTTGCGCGAATGCGATCACGGGGAACGTGAAAAGCGCAAGGGTGAGAATTACGCGTTTTCGCGCGATAGGGCTGCTGGAGCGGCTGGACATCGATTCCTCCCGAGATATTTGCGAGTACCAAAATATCTCAGTGTTCCAGTGTGGACCGGGGTGGCAGGCTCGAAAGCCGCGGAGGACAAGCTGTTGAGCGTGTTATCCGACGGCTGCGGTGATTTCTCTTCGATCGCGGATGTCGCGGCCGGTAGCGGCGAAGTCCGAGAGGAGGCGTTCGTCGGGAATCATTACCGTTCGCCCCCAGATGGAGACTAACCCGCACCGCTGGAGCTTGCTCATGGAGCGGGAGACGACCTCCCGCACAGCGCCGATGATGGACCCGATCTGCTGGTTGGACATCGTGAGTTCGACACGCAGGCCATCGGCGTAGAGCCGTCCATTCGCTTGAGCCTGGTCGAGCAGGAATTGCGCCAGGCGCTGGTCTACGGCCAGCAAGGAGAGCGAATCGATCAGGTCGAAGCTGCAACGCAGGTGGTGAGCCATTTTCTCCAACACGTCCAGCGCGAACCGCGGCGATTCGGCCAGCTTCTGCCGGCACTGCGCGATGTGCAGCGAGATGATCAGCGATTCTTCACAGGCGGAAATGGAGGCGGGATGGTGTCCGCTGTCGATGAGCTGCAGCTCATTCAGTGTGGTCACCGCATGCTCGATGCGAATCACTTGCTCCCGGCCGTCCATGGCCTCGCGAAAGATACGAACCGACCCCTGGGCCAGCACCAGCAAACTCGCCGCCACCTCCCCTTCGAATACCAGAGGCTCATCGCGGCGCAACTTGCGCACCAGGGAATTTTGAGCTACCTCGCCAAGCTCTAAATCGCTGAAACTGCGAAACAACGTGACTCGACGCAGAGCACCGAAGCGGTCAATATTGGCTGACGCCATGGGTCTTCTACTGAGGATACAGCACGCGGTCTTGGGCTCCGGCGCGACCTTTCGGAGAAACCGCGCCGAGGCGGGACAGTCCATTCAGTGAGGATTGATATGGCGGAAACCAGCGCAGAAGTAATCAAGCGATATTTGGAAGACGCGATCGCAGCCGAAAAGAGCTTCGAAACGCAATTGCAGGGCTTTGCAAACGAGGGCGACAATGCCGCGGCCAAGGCGGCGTTTCATCAACACGCTTTGGAAACGAAACAACAGTACGAGCGCTTAACGGCGCGACTCGAAAGTCTGGGCGGAAGTCCTTCGACTACGAAGAGTTTCCTGGCGCATGTCTTTGGGCTGAGCCCGAAGACCGCGCAATTGGGACACGAAAAGGAGGAACGAACCACTCAAAATCTGATGATGGCGTACGCGGTGGAAAACAGTGAAATCGCGATGTACGAGTCGCTCGCAACGGTGGCAGAAGCAGCGGGGGATACACAAACCGCGACCCTGGCGCGCGAAATCCAACAGCAGGAAAAGGCCACGGCGGAAAAGGTTTGGCAGCTTCTGCCGACGGCGGCTCTTGAAGCGTATTCCCGATTGACCGGCGAGACGGCGCGGAGTACATCAGCGCGGGCGACGAGTCTTTGATGGCGCCGCCTTGAGAAGGCGGCTGCAGCACAAAGCAGAAGTGTCAATTTGGAAGATTCTTGACGGTGTCGCCGACTTTTGGCTGGCCGGAGCCAGTGAATGTCCCCACCGCGGAGCCCTCGTCGGCTGAAGTGATCTGCAGTTCGCCGACGGGCTGCTCGACTGTACGCAAGGGTTTGCCGGTCGCCGGATCTTTAATCACGCGATCCACTCTTGTGATCGCCAGCTTATCGCCGACGTGAACACCGGCCCGGGTGCCCACGTTAATCGTGATGGTATTTCCAGTGGCATCAGCAACCAGGCCGTTCACCTTCACTGTTTCTTGCGGCAGACGGCCGGCGTTTTGCTCCAATCTGCCGGCGAGTTGCGTGACGCTCGCGTTCACGGCCTCGCCAATGATGGTCTGGCCGAAGTTCGTACTGCTCATATCGACGTTGCCTCCACCGCTGGTAGCGAACGCGCCGCCCGAACCGAGCAAGCTGGCGCCGGAGCGTTTTGACTCTCCGAGCCCGCTGACAGAAGCCAGAATTTCACCCGTATTTACGTCGATCATGCGGGCCGTGATTCCAACCACCGCTTTCGCTTTATGCACACCGACGTTGCCGATCCCGTATTTGTCCCACCGGCTCAGCGCTCCGCCCGCGCCCGTATTCCGGTCGTCGCGGCCAAATTGCGTGATGTCGCCAACGATGATTGTGTCCACCCCAAGTATCCGGCCGATCTTCGCCGCGGTGGTATTGTCCGCCCGGTCGCTATTGCTGAAATTCTGCTCTTTCAGGATTTTGTCCAGATCCCGACGCTCGATCACCCGGAAAGTGCCGTCGTTGGTGAGGCGATCAATCAGCAGATCGGCGATCCCGCGGCCGATGTCCTGATTGGTTCCAAACACGGCCTGGACGCCGCTCATCACCGTAGCGTACTGAAAATCGAGAACGGCGACCCGCCGCTTCCCGGCCTGCTGTCCGAAGGCGGAACCGGCAAGCAAGATAGTTCCTAGCAATAGAGAGAAGGTTTTCATTTCGGATAAGCTCCTGTTACCTGCCAAAAAAAGCTTCCAGCTTGGTTAAATCCTCATCGGCACGCGTCATATTGTTCTTAGCGGCATCCAGGCGGTTGCTCTGGAGAGCAGCCTCAGCGGCATGCATGTGACTATCGAGACGGCTCGCAGCGGCGGCAATATCCTGACGAACTTCCAGACCACCTGCCGCTTGCGCTTCTCGCAGCCGTTGTAAGCTGCTCTTCACCGCGTCCGCGCGCGCCTGCAATTTGATCAGCGTTTCAGACGCCTCATCCAGTTCCTGCTGTGATGGACCGGCGGGCTGTTGCTGCGGTTGCGGCTGCTGCACCGCGGGGGCGGAGATTGGGGGATAAGGGGATGCCGCAGCCGGAACAGCGGCGGATTCGACTGCAGGCGGCTTTGCCGCAGGCTTTTGAACAGCGGGCGGCGCTTCATGCCTCGTTCGAACTGCCGGCGCTGGTGTAACAGCCACCCTGGTTGATTGCTCTGTATTGGGCTTTTGTTGGGTCGTGACGGGAGTGCTTTGCGCCGGGGTATTGTTCACGGCGGGCTGCTGCACGGCAGGTTTCGGCTCCTGAGCCAGGGTGGTAACCGGCGGAGTGGAATGGGCGGAAGTCTTCAGAAATCGCGGAGCTAACAATGCAGCGCCGGCCAGAACACAGAGGCAAGCCAGCGCGCCGACGGCCATCCACAATCCCCGGTAGCTTCGTTTAGCGGCTGCAGGCGGAAAAGCGCCAGCAGGCGCCTGCACGGTCGATTTCTGTTGAACCGTTTCCAGCGCTTTCCGGAATGCGTCTGCAGTTTGGAAGCGCTGGGCCGGGTCTTTGGCAAGCGCCGTCAAGATGACGTCGTTTAATAACGGCGGCAACCCGGGGTTCAATTGCAGCGGCGGTTTTGGCGCGGCGTTGAGCTGCGCGTCCAGAATCCCGTACGTACTGTCTGCTTCGAAGGGACGCCGCCCGGCAGTCAGCTCATAGAGCACCACACCGAGCGAATAAAGATCCGACCGCGCATCCACCTGAGTCCCACGGACCTGCTCGGGCGACATATATAGCATGGAACCCACGGTGGTTCCCGGCCGCGTCAGCAGAGGCTCGGCACTGGATTTCGCAATGCCGAAGTCCATCAACTTCACCACGCCCTGCTGGGTGACCATGATGTTCGAAGGCTTGATGTCGCGGTGAATCACACCGTTCTGGTGCGCATAACTCAGCGCGCCCAGAACCTGGCTGGTATAGTTCAAAGCATCATCGAGCGACAGCGGAGTCTCGCGGGCCCGCTCGGCCAGCGTCTGGCCCTCCACAAACTCCATGACCATGACAAGCTGGTTTTCCAGTTTGAAGGCGGTGTGAAGCTTGGCGATATTGGGATGCTCCAACCGGGCCACCGTCCGGATCTCCCCAATAAACCTTTCGGCTAATCCAGGTTCCGCCGAAAGATCGGGAAGGAGTACCTTCATGGCCTCAACGCGGTTGGAGATGGTGTTGCGAACGCGATAGACCCGGCCCATTCCGCCATTACCGAGGATTCCGAGGATCTCGTAATCGCCCGCAACTTGCCCCACTTCGAACGGCATGCCGTCACTCCCCCTGTGTAATTGTTAGCTACCAAACAAACGCGGGCACAGCGGCGCTTCCGCGCTAACGGGTTACAAGGCTAACAACTGTTCGTTAGCATATAATATGCCAAAGTTGGGGAGGCTCGCACAAACGGCGTCCGGGGACGCTGGTGCGGGAAACCAAATTGGGGTGTAGGATAGCGGCCGTGGGGAAGGCTCCCGTGCAAATGCCAGGTCACAACAGCCACTTGCCCGACGGGTGAGCGTGAGGCAGGCGGCGGCGCGAGAAAGCCATATCTAGCGAGCGGCTGTCGGAACAAGGATTTCTTGCTACGATGCACAAGCGCCGAGACGATTCTCGGCGCGGCAGACACGAGTGTCCGCGCCACGCGGGCCCAGTACCGCTCTAAGCTTAAGTAAGCGCTTATGGGGCTGCGCCCGCAATGACTCGGCATTAAGGATTTCGAACATCAGAGCGGCGCGGCGGAGCATCTAAAGTGTCAGTATTAGACCTACATGCCTCTTTTGATGCACTATTTGTACAAGCATTGGCGGCTGGTGATGCTGGCGCTGGCGCTGGCGGCGGTGAACCAGATTTTTTCACTGCTCGATCCGCTGATTTTTCGGTTCATCATCGATAACTACGCGACGAAGTTCCATCAATACACGACGGGCCAGTTCATCCGCGGTGTCAGTCTCCTCTTAGGAGCCGCAGTGGGAGTGGCTTTCGTTTCACGGGTAGCGAAGAATTTCCAGGATTATTACGTCAACGTGGTCACGCAGCAGACCGGCGCGCAGTTGTACGCAGATGGCGTGGAGCGCTCCCTGTCGCTTCCCTACCTCGTTTTCGAAGACCAGCGCAGCGGCGAGACGCTGGGCAAATTGCAGAAAGTTCGAAACGATGTCGAGCGCTTCATCACAGCGTTCGTCAACATTCTGTTCACCGCGACCGTGGGGATCGTGTTTGTCACGATTTACGCATTCCGGGTGGATTGGATCATTGCGCCAGTCTTTCTGTTGACCGTGCCCGTGCTGGGCGTAATCAGTTCGGTGCTGAGCCGGAAAATCAAAAGGATTCAGAAGACGATTGTAGCGGAAACAGCGGCGCTCGCGGGGTCGACGACGGAATCGCTGCGCAATATTGAACTGGTTAAGACTTTAGGCCTGGCCCGGCAGGAAGTGGTTCGTTTGAACTCTACGACCGATAAGATCCTCAGCCTGGAGTTGAGGAAAGTGCGCTATCTGCGCAGTCTCAGCTTCCTGCAAGGGACGGCGGTAAACCTGCTGCGCACCAGCATTTTGTTTCTCATGTTGTATTTGATTTTCACGCAGCGGATTACGGTGGGCGAGTTCTTTTCGCTCTTTATTTATTCGTTTTTTATATTCGGGCCGCTGCAGGAATTGGGCAACATTATTAATATTTACCGGGAGACCGAGGCGTCCTTGAATGTGTTGCAGGAGATTCTGCAGATCCCGCCCGAGCAGAAACCAATGGATGCGAAACCGCTGGGGAACCTGACGACGCTTGCATTCGAGGGCGTGACTTTTCAACACCGGACGGCGACCCGGCCGGCGGTTTGCGATGTGAGTTTTCAGCTTTCACGCGGCGAGACGGTGGCGTTCGTGGGACCGTCAGGGGCGGGCAAAACGACGTTGGTGAAGCTGCTGGTGAGTCTGTATCAACCGCAGAGCGGGACGATTCGTTACAACGGAATCGCCGCCGAGCAGATCGATCCGGACGAGTTGCGCGCGCAAATTGGCTTCGTGACGCAAGACACGCAGTTGTTTTCCGGAACGATCCGGGAGAATCTGCTGTTTGTCAGGCCGGATGCGACAGACGCCGAATGCCTGGACGTGCTGCATCGAGCCGCCGCCGATTCCCTGCTGGCGCGCGCAGACAAAGGTCTGGACACGTTGATTGGCGAAGGCGGAGTCAAGGTATCCGGCGGAGAGAAACAGCGGCTTTCCATCGCGCGGGCCTTGCTGCGGAGACCGAAGCTGCTGGTCTTCGACGAAGCTACATCGTCCTTGGATTCGATCACGGAGGAAGAGATCACGCGGACGATCCGCGCGGTGGGCGAGAGATCGGATGTGATGACGATTCTAATTGCGCACCGGCTCTCCACGGTGATGCATGCCGAGCGGATTTATGTGCTCGAGAAGGGGCGGATTGTCGAGCAGGGGACGCACGCGGAATTGGTGGCCGAGATGGGGCTGTATTACGCGCTGTGGCGGCAGCAGATTGGGGAAGGCGCAGCAGAGGCTGTGCCGACGATTCCCGCGGGATCTCCGGTTCCGGCGTAGGGAGTGGTCGGAAGGGCGGCCTGCGCGGCCGCCGCAGCTTTGCAGCTGTCGCACCAGCCTGGAAGCTAGTTCTAAGTTGCGGAAGAAAGCGTATGAACTCCCCTCCCCCACGCGCTAAAGCGGACGTGCGCCGCACGCCAGGTCGGGGTTCTGCTTCCGGCTCGGTGTCAAGGATTTTAAATGGGATTCCAACCTCAGCGGTTTGGGGCGACGAGGGCAAACAGGGCGCCTTGCGGATCAAGTCCGAGGATGATCCACTGATCACCCGGAACTTGATGCGGGCCCATGAGAACCTGGCCATTTTTCTCTTGAGTGCGCGCGACCGCTGCATCCATGCTCTCCACATTGAAATAGAAGAGCCAGAACGGCACCGGAGAGTTTTTCGGATCTCGCGTCATCATGGCACCGATTGGGGCTCCGCCGTTATTAAAGATGCGATAGGTCCCCATCGGCCCCATGTCCATGGTGTTTTCGACGGTCCAGCCAAAGATATTGGAATAGAAAGACCATGCGGATTGCTCTTCATTCGCGGAAAGCTCGTTCCAGCCTACAGTTCCGGGCGCTCCGGCGGGCGGACGCGGCGGAGCATAGTCGAGCGATCCCTTGAACAAGAGAAACGTGGCGCCCTGCGGGTCTTCCACGGAGGCGAAGCGGCCAACCCCGGGAATCTCCTGCGGCGGAAAGTGCAATTTACCGCCAGCCTGTTCTATGCGCTTCGCATAGGCGTCCACATCATCCACGCCGATGAAACCGGCCCAGGAGGGTTTTACGCCAGCTTCGAGCATCTGCGGGGTGAGTTGCATGAGGCCGGCGACACCGAGATCACCAACCGAAAGGATGGTGTACGGCATGCCTCCCGCATCACCGGCGCTCTTAGCTTGCCATCCGACGACGTGAGTGTAGAACTCCTCAGCGCCTTTCGCGTCTGTAGTTCGCAGTTCGTGCCAGACGAAATCTCCTGTTCTCGGCTTGGCTGATGTGTTCGGTTCCTGCTGGGCTGCTGTGCTCATTGATCTGCATCCTTTCTTTGGTACCCCTTGCTTACGCGCGGGGTTCTGTTGGCGCGGGGTTCGGACCACACACTCAGAACAACGTATCAGAAAACTGAGTATGCGTGTGGTTCACTTAGAATACTTGGGATGAATCCGGAGTTGCGTAGTATCTTTGTGAGCTACAGGCGGGAAGATTCAGCCGCATACGCGGGCCGGATCTGCGATCATCTGGAACTTGTGTTCGGCGAGGATCAAATTTTTCTGGATGTGGAAGATATCCGGCCGGGTCAAAATTTTGCGCAAACGCTGGATGAGAGAATCGCCGACTGTGCCGCCTTCCTGGCGATCATCGGCCCGAAATGGGCAGAGCTTTTGCGCCAACGGCTGCAGGACGGCCACGAGGATTACGTGCGTCATGAAATTGAGGCGGCACTCGCGCGTAAAGCGACAATCATACCGGTCCTGGTGGGAGGGGCAAGCATGGCGCAGCTTACCAACCTGCCTCAGTCGCTAGAAGAATTGTCCCTTTATGAAGCCGCCGAGCTGAACGACAACACCTTCAAAGAAGACTGCACCCGGCTGGCGGCAGAACTGGCATCACGCGCCGGAATTAAGGGTAAACGTTTCGCTGGGAAGAATCCACTTAGTAAGCGAGCTATTTGGATCGCAGCAGTTTCGGCGGTTCTCTTATTACTAGCGATTGGAGTAACTCTCTGGCGTGAGAATCATGCCCGGAACATACATGTTCAGCAGGTCTTGAACACCGCGCGGACCCAGACAGAGTTAGGAGAATACGAACCGGCATTCAAGACCTACGAAGATGCGCTCAAGATAGATCCGGATAACCAGATGATTCTGGACCGTCAAGCGGATGCGGCGATGCTGTGGCTGCGAAACTTCCATGTACTTGTCGCAGAAGGCCAGAGCGCAACCGATATTGCCGGGCCGCCGCTCGCCGCCATTATGTCCGTTTTGCATTCCGCGCTCAGCAGAACGAACGGCCGAGGGACAAGGGCTGCCGACCTTTTGGCCCATTTGGGTTGGGCGCACTGGTTAAACCGGCACATCGCAGAAAAAGAATTTGGACCAGCGGCGGAACAGGATTTGCGGCGCTCGCTCACTTTGGACCCATTGAACGTATATGGGAACGCGATGCTGGGCAACTGGCTGTTGCAAACGAACGGGAATGTGAGGGAAGCGGTTCAGCATTTCGAAGTTGCGGTAAAGAGTAACAAAGAGCGAGCCTGGGTGCGGACCATGCAGCTTGGCGGAATGGAATATAGCTACCAGGCGGAACAGGAGCTAATCCGGGCAGTCAACGCGATGAGAATGAACGCCGAGCCGATCAGCGCTTCCGACGCACATCGCGTTCTCTCCAACTACAGTCTTATCAACAGCATGGATGCGCTGAGGAGGACATTGTCCGCGGTTCCTGCCGAGCAGGCGTGGGCGACCTATCAATGGCTGGATAAGAAGCAGCAGGGCCGCGACCCGGAAGAGCGAAGAATTCAAGGCGAATTCATTCACGCGAACATTCTCGAGGTGGGCGGGCAACGTTCGGAGGCGCTCGCGCTCTTTCTGAAGCTGCAGCGGGAGATCCAGTCGCGGAATTACAGCACGCGCGTGGTGGAGGAGGTGGACGCGGCGGTGAAACGGTTATCAATGCCAAACTGAAGTTCGGCACTGCAAGCTGAAACATGCGCCACTTGTGGAATAATTCCATGGGGGTCTCCATGCGAGAGCGACTTTCTGTTCTGCTGCTTTTGGGGCTCGCCGTGGTTACACCGCTGGCGGCGCAAGTGACTACGACGGTGATTTACGGCACCGTGACCGATTCCAGCGGCGCGGTGGTGCCTTCGGCCAAGGTGACGGCCATTAACACGGATACTAATTTGTCGCGCTCGGCGGTGACGAACACGCAGGGAGAGTACCGGATCGAGCTACTCCCGATCGGACATTACGAAGTGCAGGTAGACGCTCCGGGATTTCAGAAATTTGTGCAGCGCGGGATCGTGTTGACGCTGGATCAAACGGCGCTGGTGAACGCGACCCTGCAACTCGGAAACGTGAATGAGACGGTGAGTGTAACGGCGGCTCCGCCCATGGTCAACACCAGCAATTCGACGATTGGACGGACGGTAGGGAACACGGAAATTACGACTCTGCCGATTGTAAACCGGAATGTCTATACGTTGCTGTCGCTGACACCCGGCGTCCGGTCGTCCACGAACGGCATCGTGTTGGGATATCCACAACAAATCACGATCATCAATGGCGGCGCGGAGGGCGGTGTCGGATCGGTCAGTTACTACCTGGACGGCGGCATCAACATGACGGGCCTCCGCAACACGGGAAACATTCTGCCGAATCCGGACGCGATTCAAGAATTCCGCGTGGACACGAACAACTACAGCGCGGCGTATGGCCGGTCTTCTTCGGGCGTGGTGAATGCCGTGACCAATTCCGGGACAAATCAGTTTCACGGATCGCTCTTTGAATTTGTGCGGAATACCATTCTGGACGCGAATATCTGGAACAATCAAAGCGGCAAGCCTCCCTTGCATCGCAACCAGTTTGGCGGTTCCCTGGGCGGGCCTATCCGCAAGAACAAGACGTTCTTTTTCTTTTCTTACCAGGGGCTGCGGCAATCGACGCCGAACTTCGTCAGCGGCGTGACCGTGCCCACAGCGGCCGAGCGAACGGGCGATTTTTCCGCCGACAAGGCAATCAAGAATCCCTATGCCGCGAACACGCCACAGTTCAAGGGGAATGTGATTCCGGTGAGTATGGAGGACCCGACGGCGATGAATATCATCAACCATTACGTCCCGCTTCCGAATCAGATTAACCCGCGGACCGGGCTTTTGACGCAGTGGCAGGGGTTAGCGCCGCCGAGCCCGTACAACACCGACGAGTTTCTGGGCAAGGTGGATCAGGATCTGACGCCGAGCCAGCGGCTGACGGTCAGCTATTTTGAGACCAGCGGATTGAACATTCTGAAGCTGGGCAGCGGGTTGCCGTGGTCGCGGGCGCAGTACCAGTGGCGGCAGCACAACGCGAATGTCAGCCATACATGGTCCATCAGCCCGAGCATCGTGAATCAGGCCTGGATCAATTTCACACGGAATTTCGGAGGACGGCTGGATCTTCCGTCGACGTCGCTTACGGATCTGGGTTCGAACTTTCTGCTTCAGGGCACGCCGGCACTGCCGCAGATCAGTGTCAGCGGATATTTCACGCTTTCGCAATCGATCGCCGGACCGACGGCGGGTACAAACTATCTGGGCGCGAGAGACATGCTGGCGATTAACCATGGCCGGCACGCGTTAAGTCTGGGAGGTGAAATTTCCCACGAACGCGATGTGCAAGCAACACTGCTGAATAACTACGGCGTGTTCAGCTTTACCGCGGCTAACACGGGGAATGGTCTGGCGGACTTTGAGCTCGGGTTACCGAGTTCGGTGAGCCAGGATGTGCCGGTTACGCCGGATACGACGAACTGGTATTACGCACTGTTCGCGCAGGACGATTTTCGGATTGTGCCGCGACTTACGTTGAATTTGGGCCTCCGCTGGGATGTGCAGACGCCGCCGGTGGACCGGCACAATCTGCAATCGACATTCATTCCGGGCGTGCAATCCACGATCCGGCCGGACGCGCCGACGGGTGTGCTGTTTCCGGGGGACAAGGGCATTCCACGAGGCATTGTACCGACGCGGTATGGCCATGTTTCGCCGCGAATCGGCTTGGCGTGGGACCCGTTCGGCGACGGCAAGACATCGATCCGGGCCGGCGCGGGAGTTTTCTACGGCAGCGTTTCGGCGAACGAGATGAACTCGACTTCCAACTACGAGCCGTTCGCCATCCGGCTTTCGTTCATTAACATTGTTTCGGGCACTGCAAAGAAGCCGCTGGGACCGACAAACATTGGAGCTACGCTGACGAATCCGTATACGAACTATCCGGGCGGCACTCCGTTTCCGTACACGGGGTACTTCATTCCAGGGGGCGGCGTCTCCGGCACTTCGCCGAATTTTCAATGGCCGTATACGTATCAGTACAATTTCTCCATCGAGCGGCAAATTGGAAAAGCGCTTGCGGTCCAGGCAGCGTATGTCGGATCGGTAGGACGCAATCTACCGTTCGGCATCGATCTGAATTATCCGATCGCCAGCGTGGCGGGCGTCACCTCTACGACGGGGAACGTGATTCTGCGGCGGCCGATCGATAATGTGAGTCTTGGTTTCACGCCCAGTGCGTTCGGCCAAGTCATCTCGGTGCAATCGAATCAGCGGACATCGTACAATGCGCTGCAAATCGGCGTAGTTCGCACTTTAGCCAGCAACGTGAGTTTTCACGCGTATTATACGTACAGTAAAACTCTGGACAGCGTGGAGCTGGAGAATAGCACCGTGAGCGGGGGCGTGCAGGATTACCATGCTCTCCAATTAGAAAAGGGCCGCGCGGATAACGATATGCGGCATATGTTTGTCGCATCGCTCGTTTGGAGATTTGATTACTATCACGGTAGTTCCGGGCTGCTGCGGCAGTTAGCGAATGGCTGGTCCGTCTCGCCGATTGTCACTTTGAATAGCGGATTACCGATGGGGTTTTCGACGGGGACGGATAACAACTTGGACGGCAATACGGGGAACGACCGGCCGGATCTGGTACCGGGCGTCACTGCCGCTCTGAGTCCGAACCGGCCGCGGTCGGCTGCGGTTGCAGAATGGTTCAACACCGAGGCGTTCGTAGCCAACCCAGTTGGAAGAGACGGAACCGTGGGGCGCAACATCCTGGATGCGCCGGGCTTTCGCGATGTCGATCTCGGGATTTTCCGCGATTTCACGATTGCGGAGAGATTCAAGTTTCAGTTTCGCGCGGAGAGTACCAATGCGTTCAATATGGTTAGTTTGAACGCTCCGAGCTTGACGTTGTCGTCGTCTTCGTTTGGGTCGATTTCGTCGGCGAACACGATGCGGCAGATTCAGTTAGGGTTACGGTTGCACTTCTAGATGGCCACAGATGGACACGGATACACACGGATAGAAACAAAGAGTTAGACGGCGCTCAGGCCGGGCTTGTCGAGCTTGCCGGTTTCGACGGTTCCGTTGGTGACGTGGAAGAGGCCGGGGAAGCGAGTATCCCAGCCTTTGTTCGCGGCGGGCATGTATTGGCGCGCGTTTCCTTCGATGGCCGGAACGCCCGGAACGTGCGCCGCGAGGCCGGCCGATTGGATGAAAGATGCGCCCGGGCAGGTGAGGTCTTGGACGCAGAGAAACATTTTGTGGTAGGACGCAACGGGGGCGATGATCATCATGTCGCTCTGGCCCTTGCATGCCTTCAGGGCCGCTCCGGTGTATCCGAGTTCGCGCGCGAGCATCAGGGCGTCTAAGCCGGTCAGCGCTTCGTCAATGACGACGGGCACGAGTTTGGCTGCTTTCGCCACACTCTGCCGGTGAGTTGTCATATCCCGGGAGAACGGCTGCTCGATGTACTGGATCTTTTGAAAACTGCCGGGCGCTTTCTGTTTGATGCGATCGATGAAGTCCAGAAAGTACTCGATATTGGGGCACTTCTCATTGAAATCGAGCGAGTATACCCAGTTCTTCACGCCTCGTTTGGTTTGGGTTTCGGTGGTGACGCGATCGATTCGCAGTACACGGTCGACATCCCAGTGAAGATCGTTGCCGTTTAGCTTGATCTTTAGGTTGGTCAGGCCGTCGCGCATAATCCATTCGGGCAAGGTTTCGGGCAGGCCGTCGTTGACGCGCTTTTTTATATCGGATGCCTCGATCGGATCAATAGCCGATACGAGATGATACAGCGGCATGCGCGGCTTGGGTTCTTTCAGAAGAAAGCGTTCGGGATACATGCCCCGGAATTGCGGGCCGGCGTAGTGACCGAGATCGTAGGTCATGAATTCCGGGCCGTATGTGTAGTAGCAATTGAGATTGTGAACCTTCCCGAAACCATCGTGGACAGCCGCATCGAACGCGCTGGCGGTTACGAGAGTGCAGAGCTTGGGAATGGGTTCGTCCAGATGTAACTGACGCGAGACCTCCGCAGCAGCCTTCAGATATTCGGGTTGGAGGGCCCAATTGATATCGATCGGATGGCCGGAAAGCTTCGAATCGGCGGTGATCTTGCAGATTCTGGCAGCCAGAGCCTTCATGGCGTTCAGAGTGGTGTCGTAGCTCATGGTGTGCGACGGAAACGCCCACACATTGCCCATGGGCATGGAACCGAAGCCCTTGGCCGTACGGCCGTTGGTAGTCCGGACCGTGCAGTGGACGTTGACAATCGTGGCGCGGTCTAATACGGTCCCGCCGAACTTGATGGGCATGCGGTAGTTGTAGTCCTGGTATTCGAGGGACATCTCTTCCACGCGAATGTCCGTGCTGCGCGCTCGTGAGGCGGCGACCGCTGCCAGGGGGATGGAGGATCCCTGAATCACTCGCTTTACGAAAGTTCGACGGTTCATTTGATTCATTGTTGTATCTCTCAGGAGACCCCTCGCTGACGCTCAGGGTTCTGTAACCCGCGCCCGCGCTCTTGACAGCTTAGCGCCGGTTCACATATGATTCCAACTAAATTGTTATATCAGTCCAATTCAGTCGGTGCAATCTCATGAACAGACGGGACTTCCTTAAGGCTGCGGGCGTTGCCACGACAGCCGCAGCGAGCGCGCTGGGCGAGCAAAGTTCTCAACAGCCGGTCCTGTGCTTTTTTTCAAAGCATTTGCCCGATTTGAACTACGACGAATTGGGCCGCACCTTGAAGGATGCAGGGTTTGACGGCGTCGATCTCACGGTGCGGAAGGGGGGGCATGTTTTACCGGAACGAGCGCGCGAAGACCTTCCGCGCGCAGTCGAGGCGATCCAGTCGCACGGGTTGCGCGTAGCGATGATTACCACCGAGTTGACGTCAGCATCGGATCCAGCGGCGCGCCCGATTCTGGAAACCGCGGCGCGGCTCAAGATCCCGTTTTTCAAGCTCGGCTACTGGCGCTATGAAAAGGACGTGCTCGCGAGCCTGCACAACGCGGGCGCCGGAGTGCGCGGATTGACGGATCTGGCGAAAGAGTACGGTATTGTGGCGGGGTTCCACAATCATCCCCGAAATGTCGGTCTGGCGTTCTGGGATACCCACGAGATCATTCGCGATCTCGATCCGAAGTGGATCGGCTACTACTACGACGCAAACAATGCGACGGAAGAAGGAGCGATTCGCGGTTGGGAAGTCGGATTGAGGCTTGCTTCGCCGCGCCTCAAGATGGCCGCTTGCAAGGATTTTTACTGGGAGCGGAGTACCGGGCAGTCGAAACCGGTGGAATGCCCGCTGGGCGAAGGAGTCGTTAACTGGCCGGTTGTTTTCAAACTGTTCGCGGCGGCGGGATTTGCGGGCCCGATTTCCATTCATCAGGAATACAAGGCTGCGGACCGCATTGCGGCCGCGCACAAAGATCTGGAGTTTGTGAAGAAACAACTGGCTGCGGCGCGTTCCGCCTAGTTGAAAACAAGATGCTACTGAAACGCTTGATTTGTGCCGGATGCGCGTTGGTCTGGTGTGTGCCGATGTGGGCACAACGCGCCGATACGATTTTTTACAACGGCAAGATCCTCACGATGTGGAACGAGCATCCCACCGTGACGGCGGTCGCGATTCAGGGCGACCGGTTCCTGGCTGTGGGCAGCGACGCGGACGTGCTGAAGACGTCGGATGGCCACACCCGAAAGATCGACCTCCACGGGCGGTGCGTGGTTCCGGGACTCATTGCGGGCCACGTACACCCGATCATGGCCGCTTTGAGTGAGATCGATGGTCCGGTTCCTGTATTTCATTCGATTCCCGAAATTCAGTCTTACATCCGTGGGAAAACGAAAACGGTTCCAGCGGGGCAAATCATTCTGGTTCCGAAGGTGTACTCGACGCGGCTTGCCGAGCACCGTTATCCGACGCGGCAAGAGATTGATGCGGCGGCCGGCGAACGGGAAGCGGTGGTGGACAACGGCTATGCCTCGGTGCTCGATTCGGCTCTGCTGAAGCGGCTCGGGATTGGGCGCGATACGCCGCAACCCGGGGATGGCCGCATTGTGAAAGATCAGAACGGCGAGCCGACGGGGTTGATTCTGGGCGCACCGGAGCTGCTTGGGAAAGCGCGCCAATCGAGACCGATCAGCCAAAAGGATCGCCTGTGGGCGCTGAAGAGCATGCTGCCGCGGTACAACGCGGTTGGCTTCACGAGCATCATCGATCGACTCGAAGGCCCCGAGGGTTTTCGGGCTTACCAGACGCTGCATGATGCCGGTGAATTGACGGTGCGCAGCAACGTCACGTACATCATCAAAGCGCAAGGAACTCCGGCGAACGTGCGGCGGGAGATTGAACAGATTCCGTTTTACACGGGATGGGGAGACAAGTGGTTCCGCGTCGGTTCGCTTAAAGCGATCGTGGATGGCGGCATTCTAATCGGGACCGCGTTTCTGCGCCAGCCTTACGGGCCGCACACCCAGATTTATGGATTCGTCGAGCCGGGTTATCGCGGCGTTTTGTATGTGCCCCGCGAGAATGTCTTCGCGATGGCGCAGGCCGCGGATGACCTGGGGTGGCAGATGACCTCGCACGTGACAGGCGGCGGCGCGCTGGATCTTCTGCTCGATGCGTACGAAGCGGCTAATCGGGTGAAACCGATAGCGGGGCGGCGTTTTGTTGCAACCCATGCAAATTTTCCGGATGAACGCGCGATTGAACGGGCGAAGAAATTGGGCGTGGCGTTTGACGTGCAACCGGCGTGGCTGCATTTTGACGGACCGGCGCTTAAGGATGTCTTCGGCCCGGAGCGGATCAAACATTTCCTGCCGCTGCGTTCGTTAATCGATGCCGGGTTGGTGGTGGGCGGCGGTTCGGATCATATGATCCGCTTCGATCCGCGGCTCGCGACGAATCCGTATCAGCCGTTCTTCAGCATGTGGATGGCAATCACACGGAAGATGACGGACGGAAACGTTCTGAATCCCAAGCAGCGCATTTCGAGATTCGAAGCACTCAAGATGTGGACCTGGAACAACGCCTATATTATGTTTGCGGAAAAACAGGTGGGTTCGATTGAGCCGGGGAAGCTGGCGGACATGGCGGTGATTTCGAAAGATTTCGCCACGTGCCCGGAGGATGAGATCAAAGATATTGAAGCGGTGAAGACGATTGTGGGCGGGAAGGTGGTGTTCGAGCGGGCGACGAGATGAGTCTCGACGCGGCACGCAAAAGTGCGTGCGCCACAGACTTATAGGGCGGAGAGGACGCGGGCGTCGCGAAAAGGAACTCTTCGGATGCGAACGCCGGTTGCGTCGTAGATCGCGTTCGCGATGGCTGCGAGCATGGGTTTGAGCGCTGCCTCTCCGGCTCCGTAGGGGCGCAGGTCGGGGCGATTCGGGTTCGGGTCGCCGTTCACAAATATGACATCGATGCGCTCCGGAACGTCGGCGTGACGGAGGGTCGGGTGTGAGATCCAATCCACACTCGTGACCTTTTCGGTATCGAACTGAACTTCTTCGTGGATCGCGCGGCTCAACCCGTGCAGCGTGGCGCATTCGATGGTGCGGCGAAGGCTCTCGGGATTGACGATCAGGCCGCAATCGTGCGCACAGACCAACCGCTTCGCCCAGACGTGACCGGTCTGGCGATTGACCTCCACCTCCGCGATCTGAGCAACCACGGTCTGGCCGCGGAACGTGTACGCGACACCGCGCCCGGTCAGAATATTTCCCGTGCTGCGCGGGCTGGGCGAAGGACGCGAATCCCAGCCGTACGCTTCCGCAGCGGCTTTTAGCACCGCAATGGATCGTGCACGCCGGAATCCGGCATCATCCGTTGTGGCGGCGGTGAGCAGTTTCATGCGGAATTCGAGCGGATCGCACTTCGCCGCGGCCGCCAGTTCATCGATGAACGATTCTGCGGCGAAGGTCGATTGCGGACCGTTCGGATCGCGCAGATTGCCGGTGCGAAGCGGCGTCTCCCAAACAAGAGGAAGGCTGACGACATCGCCGGCCATGCGGCGGTTCGGAATCGCGTACACGTCCGAAGGCGTCGCGGAACCGCCGCTGGCCGGTTTCGCACGCCTGGCGCCCATCAGTTGCGCGATCAGCACGGTATCGTGCTCGTTGTAGCCGACATGATTGTAGTCGCACGAGCGGGCGCTGTAGTCATAGGCGACGAGATGTCCCGCGGCATCCAGAGCTCCGCGCATCTTCACGAGGAACGCCGGACTCTTGGTATCCCATGCCGTCTCCTCCTGCCGCATCCACTGCATACGGACAGGGCGACCGATTTCGCGCGCGATCCAGGCTGCCTCGAAGCCCGCATCGTCCGCTGCAGTGCGGCCGAAGCACTGCGGGCCTTGCATCCAGATGACGCGCACTTTTTCGCGCGGCATACCAAGAAACGCAGCGATGCCGGTGCGATGGCTATAGGCCTTCATGTCGTTCGTATAGATGGTCATCTGGCCGTTGGACGGGTCGGCCATGGCATGCGCGCCGGCGATCGCGGTATGCCCCTGGAACGGTATTTCGTATTCGGCTTCGATGACCTTGGCTGCGCCCGAAAAGGCCGCATCCGGATCTCCCACGACGGTGGGATGAGAGGTTGACGTGGGCGTTGCGGCGCGCATGTATTGGAAGAGATTTTCGGACGCGGGGAACGGAGCGGTTGCGGGCTTCTCCCACGTGGTTTTGAGCTGGCGGGCGGCGCGGATGGCCTGCTCCTCGCGTTCGCACACCACCGCGACGTAATTGCCTTTGCTCACGATCCTGATGAAGCCCGGCAGATTTCGGACAGAGGATTCGTCGATGCTGGTCAGCTTCGCGCAGGCGAAAGGAGGTTTGACGTTGCGCGCGTGGACCATTCCGGGCAGTTTTACGTCGACGGCCCATTTCTGGGAACCGTCCACTTTGGCGGGGATGTCGTCACGCAGGATGGGCTGGCCGGTATATTTCAGCTCCGGCACAGACTTCACTTTCGCAACGCCGGTAACGGCATTGACATTGGCACCAGTCAGCCTGACGTTGAATTTCTTTCCGGCGATTAGTTCGCCGTAGGTGATGCGCTTCGAGGGATCGGCTTTCACGCAGATGACCGCGTTGCTGACAGTGAGTTGATCGACGGGCGTTTCGAGGTGACGCGATGCCATTTCGAGCAGAACCCGCCGTGCTTCGGCAGCAGCGCGCCGCATCGGCCAGGAGTCCCTCTCCATGGCGGACGAGCCGCCCGATCCGCCCTGATCGACGGTAATGTCGGTGCTGCCCATGATGCAGGTGGTCCGCTCGAACGCGATGTCGAGTTCATCGGACATCAATTGCCGGAAGCCGGTTCCGGTGCCCTGACCGAGGTCGGTTTTGCCGACATAGAAGGTGGCCGTGTTGTTTTCATGAATGACGATCCACGAATCGAGCTGGTGGAAATCGGGATCGGGATAAGGACCTGCAGTTTCGGCTGCGGTCTCGTTCCAGGCGCCTGTGGCGAAGCTCACGACAAGCAGGCCGGCGCTTTTGAGAAAGCCCCGGCGATGAATGGTCAGAGCTTCTTCGATGTGTTTTGGAATCATCCTTCGGCCTCCGCTATGGCTTGCGCGGCGCGTTTGATGGCGGCCTGAACGCGGTAATGCGTCATGCAGCGGCACAGCGTGGTGTTCATGGTCTCGCGGATCTGCGCATCGGTGGGATGCGGAATTTTATCCAGCATCGCCTTCGCGGTCATGATCTGTCCGTTCTGGCAAAATCCGCATTGCGGGACCTGCTCATCGATCCACGCCTGCTGCACCGGATGCAGCTTTCCGTTCGAGGAGAGCCCTTCGAGCGTGGTAATTTCCCCTTTGACGGAAGACACGGGCAGGATGCAGGAACGAACCGCCGCACCGTTGATGATGACGGTGCAGGCTCCGCACTGGCCGAGGCCGCAGCCAAAGCGCGGACCTTGCAGGCCGATGTCATTGCGCAGGATGTAGAGCAGCGGCGTGGCCGGGTCGATATTGAGTGTGTGCGTCGTGCCATTCACGCGAAGTGTGATGTTGCTCATGGCTCACCTACAGGGAATCTTACGGCAAACCAAAGCAGAGGATGTGCGAGCCCGCAGCGACCGCGACATACTGTTGCCCGCCGGCCAAAAAGGTCATAGGAGATCCGGTGTTGATTTCATTGTTCGGGAAGTGCCACAACGTCTTCCCCTGCTTCTGATCGACGGCCACGAAGTTCCCGCCTGGGTCGCCGTAGAAGACGAGACCGCCGGCGGTGGCCAACACGCCCGGCAAGCCTCCGCCGACGGCTTCGTATGCCGGTCCGAATTCCGGAATTTCCCAAGCGATATTGCCGGTGTCGATATCAATCGCGCGGAGATACATCCTGGCAGGCTCGGGCGGAGGCGGTTGTTTCTTCCAACGGCCGGGCGCTAACTTGACGACGCAACCCTCATTGGCCATTACATAGAAGAGGCGCGTGGCGGGGCTAAAGGCGGTCGCGCTCCAGTTCGCAGCGGATTTCGGACAGATGACTTCTCCGGGCGGCAACAGATGCGGCTTGCCATCCGGATCAATTCCACTGGCCCAGGTCAGTTGTTTGAGAAAGCTCTTAGCGAGGAGAACCTTGCCGTTCGTCCGATCGAGCACGTAAAAGAAACCGTTGCGATTGGCTTGTAAGAGCAGTTTTCTCTCTTGCCCCTGATATTGTGTGTCGACCAGGACGGGCGGTTCCGTCGCATCCCAATCGTGGACATCGTGCGGGGTGAACTGGTAGTACCATTTCAAATCGCCGGTTTCAGGATTCAGCGCCAAAACGCAATCGGTGAAGAGATTGTCGCCCTGGCGGTTGCGGTCGTCCGAATCGGGGTAAGCGTTGCCTGTGGGCCAGAAGAGAGTATCGGTCTCCGGATCATAGGAGCCCGTCAACCACGTAGCTCCGCCGCCAAGCGCAGCCGGGTTGCCGGTTCCTTTCCATGTTTCGCTGCCCGGTTCGCCAGGCGCGGGAAGCGTCCAACGCCGCCAGACTCGCTCGCCGGTAGCAGCTTTGTAGGCGCTGATAAATCCGCGAATGCCCCAGTCTCCGCCCGAGACGCCCGCGATCACCAGATCTTTTACGACCAAAGGCGCGATGGTCGAACCATAATGCTGCGGCTCATCGGGCATCACGGCTTCCCAGACAAGCTGGCCTGCGGTGCGGTTCAGAGCGATGAGGTGGGCATCATTGGTGACCATGAATACGTTCTGACCAAGAACGGCTACACCGCGATTTCGTCCCAAAGCGGCATCGCCCACCATGACTTGTGGACTGCGCGGGCGCGCGTACTCCCAGATTTCACGGCCGGTGCGTGGGTCGAGCGCGTAGACCGAGTTCGGACCAGTTACGTACATGATTGCGCCGGCAACCACGGGAGTTGCTTCCAGTCCGAAGGCTTCCAGCTTGTGAACGAAATAGGAGTTGTCGGGATACATCTGGCGCCACAGCGGAATCGAAAAAGTCCACTTCTGAACCAGCTTCCCAATATTCGAGGTGTTGATCCGGTTGAGAGAGCTGTAGCGATTGGCGCTGAGGCTTCCGTTATAAGTCAACCAGTCGCCGGGCTTGGGATCGACGATTTCCGAAAAAGTGACTCCACCGGGTTCGGAAGCGCCAGCCGGTACGGGGACGTTCGGTCTTACTCCCGTCAGGCGGCTCAGATACACGAGCAGATCATGCAGCTCTTCCGGACTGGCGTTCACCGCGGGCATGAGCGACTGCTTTTCTTTCTGGACCGATAGGATCTGATCCGCGTCGAGTAAGTGAAAGTTCCCATTGAGATCCTGCAATCGAACATCGAAATTGCTTTGGCCGCGAACGAAACCGCGGAGTTCTTCGCCGCTTCGCAGTTTGACGGTGGCGAGCTCATAGCCTGAAGTGATGTGCGCACTGGGTTGCGTCAGCGCCGTTCGAAGCTCATCGAGCGACATCTCGCGTCCGACATTGGATAGGTCCGGGCCGACCGGTCTGCCTCTGCCTTGAACCATGTGGCACGAAGCGCACTTCCCCTCGCCAAAAAAGAAGCGCTCGCCCGGCGCGGGGTCTCCGGCCAGAGCATTGTCTGCGGCCGGAGCATTGAGCGATTTGAGCAAGGATGCCAGCGCGTTGAGCTGATCGTCCGGCAGGTTGAAGGCAGGCATTCCGGCGGAGGGAATTCCGGAACGAATCAAGTCATGCAGCTTTTGGACAGAGCGCGCCCGTACTCGCGCATTGCCGGCAAGCGCAGGACCTTGTTCCGTGCCGTGGGCATCGGCGCCGTGACAGCCACTGCAGAGTTTCGTAAATAACTTCTGGCTTTCTGCCGCGTTTGGCGCCGGGGAAGACGGAGTTTGGGCGGCGAGCAATGCCGGGAGGACGAGTAAGAGAACCGGAGCGTTCACGGATTCCATTCTCACATCAGCTACTGATGCAAACTAACATTGCAATTATCTTGCAAAGATAGCGGTGATTGTCGTACTGTGTCAACAAGACCGTGCGGCCATGCGAGCGCCAAGAACTGCCCCTCGCTGACGCTCAGGGTTCTGTAATTGCCACCCGCGATGCAACAACATGCCGTAGCAGCCAGCAGCCTGTCGGAAAAAGCGTACGTTTTGATACGCAACAAGATTCTGAAGGGTGAGTATCCCTTGGGCGCGCCGCTGTCCCGCCGCAAACTGGCTTTGGAGTTCGACATGAGCTTTCTGCCCATTTCCGAAGCCATCCGCCGCCTGGAAGAAGACGGCCTAGTGGAGAGCCGACCGCGAGTAGGCACTCGCGTACGCGTTCCTACTCCGCAAGACGTGCGCGATAGCTACGTGATTCGAGAGGCATTGGAGACTCAATCGGCACGCATGTTTTGCGAGAGGGCCAGCCCCACCGAGCGGAAGGAGATTCGAACGCTCAGCGCGCGCTTGGAGGACATGATCAAAGAGTCGGGGCGGAAGAAAAGCGATGCCGACCTCCAGTTCTCCATTCAGACCCTCCACCTCCAATTCCATATGCGAATCGCGGAGTGCACGGGTTGTGTGCCACTTTACGATCTGCTCGAGAAGAATCATCTGTTGATCTTCAACTGGTTTTACGATGTCTCGGCCGGCCACAAAATCGCGCCGGGGCGCCACACCGCTCTGGTGAAGGTGTTGACGGGCAACGATCCCGATGCGGCTGCTCTGGAAATGGGGCGACATGTGCGGACCGGAATGGAAGAGATTCAGGATGCGATTGCGGCGAGATTCGGGAAGTCGTTACCGGCGCTGAAGCGAGTGCCGGCGCGTTCGGATCCGGATGAGATGAGACTGTGGCGGCTGCGGTATTCGCGAAGGGGAGGAGGGGAGGAGTAGTCGACTCCTTGCTTACGCGCGGGGTTCTGTTCAAATTCTGCTTGACAAAGATCCGGGAACCGAAGTAAAACTGCCATATCATTTCAATACAGTGGGGAGGTTCATGTCCCGCAAGCTACTCTCGCTGGCACTGCTGATGTGTGGGGGTTTGGTCCACACGGCGTCAGGACAGGATCCTCGTGGAACGATTCTGGGGAGGGTGGTGGACCCTTCCGGCGCGACGATACCTGGCGCAAATGTGGTTGTCACCAAGATGGATACCGGCGTCGCAGTCAAAAGCGTAACGAACGATACCGGGCAATTCAGCATTCCATTTTTGAATCCCGGTATGTACCGCATTACCGTCGATAAGCCTGGCTTCAAGACGTATTCGCAGGAGAATGTACAACTGCGCGTCAGCGAGTCGGTAGACTTGCCGATCCGCATGGAGATCGGTAGCGCGGCCGAACGGATCGATGTGCAAGCCGAGACGCCCGTGCTCGAGACCGACACCAGCACTCCGGGGCAGATTATCGATGAACGGCGCTTGCTGGACATCCCGCAAAAAGGCGGAGACGCGTTCGATCTGGTCAAGCTGACGCCGGGCGTTGTGAATATGACGACGCTGCGGACGCTGAAGCCCGATTCCCCCGAGGGAACTTCAGCAATCTCGGTAGATGGCTCGCCACAGGATTCGGTCCAGTGGCAGATTGACGGGTTAGACGATACGGTCAATGACGAGAACAAAGGCTATTCCCGAGTTGCTTACATCCCTCCTTCTGGAGCGATCACCGAGCTAAAGTTGCAAGCCAGTGCTTACGATGCGAGCGTGGGACACGTTTTGGGCCCGGTTGTGAGCGTTAGTTCGAAAAGCGGCACAAATGATTTCCATGGAACTTTGTATTACTGGTTCAAGAACAGCGCCTTAGACGCAAACGACTTTTTCGTTAATAAGTCGGGTCAGACTAAGCCGGTTTATCAGGATCACCGGTACGGGCTCACGTTTGGCGGCCCGCTCACCATTCCCCACGTTTATCAAGGGCGCGACAAAACCTTCTTCTTTTTTGCCTGGGAGGGAAATCGCTACACCTCGCCGGCGACTACCGCGGGGCAGACGAGCACAGTACCGACGGCCGCCGAGCGCACCGGCGATTTTTCCGCGCTTCTCAAGCTGGGTTCGCAGTACCAAATTTATAATCCATTTACCACGGTGGCCGCAGGAAACGGGAGATACCGGCGCGCACCGCTCGCGGGCAACATCATTCCGGCAAGTCTGCTGAATCCGGTGGGTCTGAAGCTCGCTTCGCTTTACCCGCTGCCCAACCAGCAGGGCACAATTGACGGGCAGAACAATTATTTCTATCCGGATGTTCGGCGCATCAAATCGGATTCGTTCATGGGCCGGCTGGATCACTCCTTCAGCGACAACAACCGGCTGTTTCTGCGAATGAACCATTATTACTTCTACATTCCCAAAAACGCCCTGGGCGTTCCTGCCAGCATTTTTTCTCAAGAACAGATCAATCAGGGCGCGGTTCTGGACGACGTGTGGGTGCTCAGCCCGACCCTGGTGATCAACCTGCGCTATGGGCTCACGGCGGCCGAATTTCCAGAGAAGCGCGCGACGGAGGGGACGAATCTGACCTCGCTCGGGTTTTCGCCCGCGCTGGCGAGCCTGGTCGACCCGAGCTTGTCCACTGTGCCGCGCGTGAGAATCAGCCCGTTTTCCACGCTCTCGAACTGGTCGAGCGGCGATGGCACGAATACTTACGTCTCGCATAACTGGCTGGTGGATGCGACGAAGCTGCGCGGCACGCACACGATACGTTTCGGAGCGGATATTCGTCTGCTGAAGAGTTTTGGGAACCGGTTCCCGGCGGCGATTTCCCCGGATTTGAATTTTTCCAGTTCGTATACGCAAGGCCCGTTGGACAATTCTACGGCTGCTCCTGTCGGCGATCAGCTTGCGGCAATGCTGATGGGTATTCCGGAAGGCAGCATGACGACGCCCTACACAAATAGTTATGCACTCCAGAACAGTTATTTCGCGCTGTATCTGCAGGACGATTACAAACTCACGCCCAAGCTGACGCTGAATCTGGGACTGCGGTACGAACTGGAAACGCCCGCAACGGAGCGCTACAACCGGTTGAATGCCGGGTTTGACCGAACCAGTCCGAATGCGCTGACCGCCCAGGCGATTGCCAATTTAGCCAAGAATCCGGTGCCGGGTGTTTCCGGCTTTTCGCCCACGGGCGGTTTGAGGTTTGTCAATCAGAATGGGATTGGGAGGAGCCCCTATCAGGCGAGCAATGAGTTTCTGCCGCGAATTGGCCTGGCTTGGCAAATCACCCCAAAGACCGTGCTGCGGACGGGATACGGCATCTATTTCGCGTCGCTAGGGGTAGCGACGTTCAGTCCTTTCCAAACCGGATTCACGCAAACCACGCCGATACACCCATCGCTCGATAACGGCGTTACGTATGTTGCGACTCTAACGAATCCATTTCCAAACGGGCTGATTCCGCCATCGGGGGCGAGCGGCGGGATCAATACAGGCTTTGGGCAGGCCATCTCGTTTTATGACCCGAACACAAACCCGGCTTATTCTCAGAGGTGGTCATTTGGAATCCAGCGGTATCTTCCGGGGCAATTCGTGCTGGACGTGAGCTATGTGGGGAACCGGGTTACTCACTTAGGCGTAAATCAGTCGATGAATAGCACTCCGGCGCAATACCTTAGTAAATCGCCCGTGCGCGATCAGGCGACCATCAACTACTTGACCGCTCAGTTTAAGAATCCGTTTTATGGATTGGATCCCATCTATCCGGCTACCATTTCCCGCGCAACTCTGCTGGAACCATTTCCGGAATATGGCGATCTCACGGTTCCCGAGCCGATCGGCTACTCCTGGTATCACTCCTTACAGGTCCGGGTAGAACGGCGCTTCTACCGTGGACTGACGGTGCAGGGTTCCTACACTCACTCGAAATACATGCAGGCAACCGAGTTTCTGAATCCAACGGATACAGTTCCGTACAGAACGCTGTCCGATATGGACCGGCCGAATGTCTACGCGCTGAGCGCGCTTTGGGAAATCCCGGTCGGCAACAGACGACATTTCCTGAACCAGCTTCCGGGGCCGGTGAATGCAATCATTGGAGACTGGCAGATCGACGCCGACACGGTTCACCAATCGGGCGCGCCGCTCGCTTGGGGAAATATTATCTTTAACGGCGATATTCACAATATTCCATTACCCGCAGATCAGCGAAGCGTGGACGAGTGGTTTAATGTCAATGCCGGATTCAATACCAAATCGTCGCAACAGTTGGCGGACAACATACGGACGTTTCCGCTTCGATTTAGTGGAATTCGCGCGGAAGGTCAAACGATTTGGAACTTATCGCTGATCCGGAATTTCCATATTGTGGAGCGTGTCAGCACGCAATTCCGAGCGGAAGTGTACAACGTCGCGAACCACCCCGTGTTTGCAGCGCCCAATACGACCCCATCGAGTTCGGCTTTCGGCACGATTACAAGCGACGTTTCCGAACCCAGAGAGTGGCAATTTGCGCTGAAGATTATCTTCTGAAGCGGATTTCATGGGGAGTCAAGGAGAAAAGCCGGTTCGAAAACCGGCTTTGCAGGCCAAAGGCCCGCTCCACAAGAAATCGGACTTGCTGATTCGCGAGATGAGGGTGGACGATATTCCTGCCGCTCTTCGTTTGTGCCGCCTGAGTGGATGGAATCAAATGGAGGAGGACTGGCGGATTTTTCTTCGATCGAACCCGAACGGCAGCCGGTTGGCAGAACGGGACGGTGAAGTAGTCGGAACGGTCGCTACGATTCGGTATGGCGACCGTTTTAGCTGGTTGTCGATGCTTCTGGTTGCTCCCGAGGAGCGCGGCAACGGTGTCGGGACGCGGCTTCTCCAGGAGGGGCTTGCCATCCTGAAGAGTGAGAGATGCTGCCGATTGGATGCCACACCCGCCGGCCGGCAACTCTACCGGAAGCACTCGTTTTTAGAAGAGTATTCCTTAAGCCGAATGACGGCAACGATCGATGCAAACCGGTTTACTTCCGCTCCAGCGGATACCCGGCCGATGCGCGAGTCCGACCTCGGCGAAATCACTTGCCAGGATTTTGAAGTATTTGGATCGGACCGTAGCGGCTTGCTGATCGATCTGTATCAACGGTCGCCCGAGTACGCGCGCGTGATAGAGAAGAACGGCCACATCGCGGGATATCTGTTCGGGCGGCGCGGGTTTCTTTATGATCAGTTAGGGCCCGTGATTGCACTCAGCGAGACTGACGCGCGAAGGATGGTGGCGGACTGCCTGCGTTCGCACCACGGGAAGCACTTTGCTATCGACGCTCAACGATTCGATCCAGCCTGGCTTTCGTGGCTTGCCGCAAACGGCTTTACCGAGGAGCGAATATTATTTCGCATGTACCGCGGCGCCCACTTGTACCCGGGTTTGCCGCAGCGTCAATTTGCGATCCTGGGACCGGAATTCGGCTAATGCGTAAACAAATTCTGTCGCCCGCGGAGTTAGAAGACGAGATCTCCAAACCGTCTGAAGCCGACGTCGCCCTGATGAAGAGGTTAGAGGGCGACGTTTTGATTTTGGGAGCAGGCGGAAAAATCGGGCCCTCACTCGCGAGGCTTGCCAGGAGAGCGGCCGACGCGGCGGGCCGGGCGCGCCGTATCATTGCCGTATCGCGTTTCGGGTCGGAGCCAGCACGCCGCGAGCTGGAACCGGCCGGTATTGTGACAATTCCATGCGACTTGCTCGATCCGCAACAAGTCGCTTCCCTGCCCCGCTGTGAAAATGTTTTGTATCTGGCGGGGCGTAAGTTTGGTTCCAGCGGGCGGCCGGATCTTACCTGGGCCATGAACGCCGTCGCACCGTCTTTGGCTGCGCGCCATTTCCAAAATAGCCGGATTGTGGTTTATTCGACCGGAAACGTGTACGCTTTCCAGAATGTTTTGGGCGGCGGCTCGGTCGAGAGCGACGTGCCCGCGCCGATGGGAGAATACGCGCAATCCTGTCTCGCCCGGGAGCGGATCTTCGAATATTATTCGCGCGAGTTCGGCACGCGCTGTTTACTGTTCCGTTTGAATTACGCGACGGATTTGCGCTACGGCGTGCTGGTGGATATTGCAACGAAGGTGATGGCTGGAGAGACCGTCCCGCTGGCAGTTCCGGCTTTCAACATTCTCTGGCAAGGGGACGCCAATTCTTACGCGCTGCGTTGCCTGGAGTTATGCGACTCGCCGCCTGAGATGTTGAATGTTACGGGTCCGGAAACCGTTTCTGTGCGGGAAGCGGCGAAGTTTTTCGGACGCCAGTTCGAACGCGAACCACGGTTCGGCGAAACAGAGGGTACCTCGGCGCTGTTGAGCGATGCCTCACGCTGCTACTCATTATTAGGGCCTCCGTCGGTGCGCTTAGAAACGTTGCTCCAGTGGGTGGCAGACTGGATAGGGGCCGGGAGAGAAGCGCTGGATAAACCAACACACTTCGAAGTGGCGGACGGGAGGTTCTAGCCGATGCCCACCAAGCTGCGGCCCGAGTTGCAAGCGCTGCTACGCCGTGGTCTGGTGATTCCGGCCCACCCGCTGGCGCTGGCAGCAGACCGGAAGTTGGACGAGCGGCGCCAAGTGGCGCTCACCCGATATTATTGCGACGCGGGAGCCGGCGGCATCGCCGTTGGCGTACACACGACGCAATTCGCGATTCGAAAGCGCGGAATTGATTTGCTGGAGCCGGTCCTGGGACTCGCGGCTGCGGCGGTGGACTCGTTCGCGCAGCGCACCGGCAAGCGGCTGATTAAAGTAGCGGGCATTTGCGGCCGGACCGAACAGGCAGTTGGGGAGGCGTGTCTGGCGCGCGACGAGGGGTACGATCTTGGCCTTCTTAGTCTCGGCGCGATGGCTACGGAGCCGATCGCGGAGTTACTCGCGCACTGCCGGGAAGTCTCAGAACATATTCCTTTGTTTGGATTTTACTTGCAACCGGCTGTTGGCGGCCGTGAACTTAGTTATGAGTTCTGGCGTGAGTTCTGCGAAATTGAGAACGTAGGGGCGATTAAAGTAGCGCCGTTTAACCGTTATCAAACGGTAGAGGTTTGCCGTGCCTTGATCGACAGCGGCCGTACTCACGAGATCGCGCTCTACACAGGAAATGACGACAACATCATTCCCGATTTATTGACGGAGTTCCGGCTGGACGGAAGATCCGTGCGGTTTGCCGGCGGATTGTTAGGCCAGTGGGCGGTGTGGACGCAGCGCGCAGTGGAATTGCTCGCTGCCATTCAGAGCAATGGATCGGCATGTCAGATTCTGGGGTGCTCGGCGGAGCTTACGGATGCAAATGCCGCGTTGTTTGACGTACGGCATCAATTTGCGGGTTGCATCGCCGGTTTGCATGAGATTTTACGGCGGCAGGGGCTGTTAGCCGGGCGGTGGTGTCTCGATCCACAGGAAGATCTCTCGCCGGGGCAAATGGAAGAGATCGATCGGGTTTGCGCCGCTTATCCGCATTTGACGGATGATGACTTTGTTCGGGGCCACTTAGACGAATGGTTGAAATGAAACGTTACCCCTCGCTTACGCTCGGGGTTCTGCTCGCCTGCGTCACGCTGCGGGCGCAGACACCGGCGACACCCCAGACTTCGCCTCCGCGGCGTACCAGATCGAGCGACGTTATGCAGCGGCCTGAAGTGCAACGCGGCCAAAAGCTGTTTACGCAGTCCTGCTCGTTTTGCCATGGAGCCAGCGCGGAAGGCGGGGCCGAAGGTCCGAGTCTGGTGTTGTCTAGTGTGGTCCGCCACGATAAGAACGGCGATCTTATAGGCGAAGTCATTCGGGAAGGACGTCCTGGGAAAGGGATGCCGTCGTTTCCGTTCGACGGATCGCAAATTGCCGATCTGGTCACGTTTCTGCACGCCCGAGTGACGATATCGGATGTCCGCAGCGCGGGCAAGAACGGCAGTTACTCGCTGAAGCAGCTCTTGACAGGCAATGCTGCCGCCGGGAAGCAGTTCTTTGACGGCCCGGGAGGATGCAGCGGCTGTCACTCGCCAACGGGAGATCTGGCCGGGATCGCCAATCGCTACCAACCCGTAGAACTTCAAGCGCTGTTTCTTTACCCGGCGGATACGGCACATGAAACCGTGAAGGTGGTGTTGCCTTCGGGCAAGACGGTGGAGGGAGCATTGGCGCAGCTCGATGCCTTCACGGTCGCTTTGAAAGATGCCGGCGGCTGGTATCATTCCTGGCCGATCGGTTCGGTGAAAGTGACTGTACACGATCCGTTAGCCGTCCACCGGAAGTTACTTTATAAGTACACAAATACGGACATGCATAACCTGTTCGCTTACCTGGAGACGCTCAAGTGAGATTCAAACTGTTGATTGCGGGCATCGCCACAGCAGCTATCTTACCGGCGCAGGGACTTGATCCGCAGGTTCTGCTTCATCCTCAGGGAGATGCGTGGCCGACCTATAACGGAGATTACTCGGGCCGCCGTTTCAGTAAAGTTTCCCGGATCACTACTCAGAATGTAAGTTCATTGTCGCTCGCGTGGGCGTTCCAGACACACGTGGCAACGTTGAAATGCACGCCATTGCTAGTGAACGGCGTTCTTTATTTTACGGCCCCCGACCATGTGTGGGCAGTGGACGCCCGGACGGGCCGGCAAATCTGGCATTTTCACCGGCCATCCGACGGCAATCATATTGGCCAGCGCGGCGTCGCTATTTACAAGGACCGGGTATTTTTCGGTACTCCCGATGCCCATTTGGTCGCGCTAGACGCTCGCAACGGCAAGCAGATCTGGGATATTCCGATCGCCGATTCCAGTTTCGGGTATTACATCAGCATGGCGCCGCTGGTGATAAAGGACCGGTTGCTCATCGGCACATCGGGCGACCAGGCGGATGTGCCGCATTCGATTCAAGCCATCGACCCGGAGACCGGCAAAGTTCTGTGGCGCTGGAACAGTCTGCCGAAACCCGGAGAACCGGGATCGGAAACATGGCCGAATAAGCAGAGTATGAGCCACGGCGGCGGCCCGGCCTGGATCACGGGCACTTACGATCCGGATCTCAATTTGACTTATTGGGGAACCGGGAATCCACATCCGGTACTAGCGGGAAATGTTCGCAAGGGAGACAACCTCTATACGTGCAGTATCGTGGCGCTGAATCCGGATACGGGTAAGCTTGCCTGGGTGTTCCAGCCTTCTCCTCACGATACGCACGATTGGGATGCGGTGGAAACTCCGGTGCTGTTTGATGCTCCGTTCAAAGGCAAGACGCGTAAGTTGCTGGCGCAAGCCAGCCGGAACGGATATTTCTTTGTGCTCGACCGAATGACGGGTAAGTGCCTGGTGACCTCACAATTTGTTCCCAGTAATTGGGCATCGGGTGTGGATGCCAAGGGCCGTCCGATTCCCGATCCCACACGCGAACCGCAGTTGGATGGGACTCTGGTCGAAACCGTGGAGAGCGGCGGAACGAATTGGATGTCACCCAGCTTCGATCCGCAAACCGGGCTTTTCTATGTCACCGGAATGAAGGGGTTCAGTGTTTGGTATCTCGCCCTTAATGCAGATCAGAAACCGGAAGACCACCAGGGCGGCCGTGCGGACTCGCTTTGGGTAGAGTCCGAACTGGTCGCTTTAGATTATCGGACAGGCAAGGTTTGCTGGACGCGCGACAGCGGCAAAGGAAGGAGCGCGGCAGGCGTACTGACCACCGCCGGCGGTCTGCTCTTTACGGGCGATGTTTCCGGAAATTTGTTGGCACTCGATGCGAAATCGGGCAAGGTTCTGTGGCATACGAGCCCCGGGTTGTTGAGTAGCTCGCCCATGACTTACGAACTCGACGGGCGGCAATTTGTCATAACCGCCGTGGATAGCGTTCTTTACGCGTGGAGTTTGCCGGAGCGGTAAAAATAAATCCCTTGCTTACGCGCGGGGTTCTGAATTGAGATACACGTGACATGATGAAACATTTCAGTAGTTCGCGCCGTAGCTTCCTGGCCGCGGGAGCCGGCCTTTCCGTCGCGAATGCATTGCGCTCGCAAACCGCCTCCCAGCCCATCACGGTAGGGACAGTTATCGATCGAATCAAAGCAAATATCGGCGTCCCCTGGCGTGAGAGGACGGTCGACAACATCATTGCCGGCACCGCGGAAATGCCAGTTAAAGGCATCGCGACCACGATGATGGCCACGCTCGATGTCTGCAAACGGGCGAATGCAGCGGGAAAGAACCTGGTGATCACGCACGAATCCACGTTCTTCTCGCATCAGGACACGATCGACCAGTTGACGCAGGACCAAACATATCTCTGTAAACGCGATTTTCTGAATCAGAACGGGATGGCGGTGTTCCATTTCCACGATCACTGGCATGGGCGTCATCCGGACGGCATCGCGGAGGGAATGATTCGCGAACTGGGGTGGGAGAAGAACGCCGACCCGGACAACATCAAGCTACTTACCTTTCCTGGAACGCCTCTCGCGCAGTTCGCTCAGGATATCGAAGCCAAACTAAAGGTTCGCACGATGCGCGTCGTCGGAGACCCGAAGCTGGCAGTACATCGAGTGATTACAAGCTGGGGATACATAGGAGCCGGTATTCCGTTGATCTCGCGCGAAGGCATCGACGTTCTCATTTGCGGCGAAACGCGGGAGTGGGAGCTGGTGGAGTACGTGCAGGACATGATCTCATGCGGCCAGAAGAAGGCGATGATTGTGCTTGGGCACGTAGTCTCCGAGCAGGCTGGCATGAAACTATGCGCCGAGTGGTTGAAAACGCTGGTGCCGGAAGTCCCGGTGGAGTTCATCCCCGCGCCTGAGCCGTTTTGGCGGCCGGAAAACCCCGTCTAATGCCTGGCTCCTGCTGAGACGAGAGCCCCGGGCGGGACCGGCTCGCGAGCCAATCGCGTACGGCCTCCGAGCTCAAAGAACGACCAGTGAACAGAAATCCTTGCAGATACTGAGTCCCCATGGAAAGCAGCGTCTCCGCCTGGGCTAGCTCTTCGACTCCTTCAGCGACGGTTTCCAGTTTGAGCGCCTGCGCCATGCTCAGAATGGCCTGCACAATCGGATTGGAATCGGCATCGATCCCTTCTATGAAGGAGCGGTCGATTTTGATGCTGTCGATCAATAACGTTCGCAGATGCGCGAGACAGGAAAATCCGGTTCCGAAATCGTCGAGCGCGATGCGGATTCCGGATCTGCGCAGGGCGGCAAGTACGGTGTTGATCCGAGCGAGATCGCCGGCAAACAGGTTTTCGGTAAGCTCGATCTGTAACCGCTCAGGAGGCAAGCGGCTCTCCGCCAGAGCGGCAAATACGTCCGATACAAACGAGCTCGTCAGGATCTGCACAGGAGACGCATTCACCGATACGACGGGCGGCGGAGTTCCGGGCCAGGTCAGGGCTTCACGGCAGGCTTCGAGCAGAACCCACCGGCCAATCGGTATGATGTCGCCCGTGCGCTCGGCGAGAGAAATGAACTCAGCAGGCGGAATGGCGCCACGCTCGGGATGTCGCCATCGCAAGAGAGCTTCGATGATCCGCCAGTCCCCAGTGGCCGAGACAATCGGCTCGAAAGCCAGAGAGAGGGCTTTCGTGGGAATGGCCTCCCGGAGAGCCCTTTCGAAGCAGCGCCGCTCGTTCGGTTCTGAAACAGACTTGTGGCCCGGCTGTGCGTTCCCGCCGGCCATGGCCTGCAAATAGCTGATAAGTGAGTTCACTTCTGCCCTCTGCGCGTACAGCAACGCAAGCGTCTGCTCGATTAGCGTATCGACGGAAGGCTCAGAAGGGATTTCAACCATTTGCTTAGGCTCCGTTCTTAGCGTTCCAGGGCGGGCAGCGGGATTCCGATCGCGCGCTGGCCTCGGATGTTGATGAAGAGATGCAAATTCGGATCGGGCGCCATCTCCATATCGAACTCTCCGGAAGGGTTCACTCTGGCGGTGCCGATCAGTCTTTCTCCGCTTAACAGCACGATATCTACGTCCGTGGCGATGTCCTCCGGATTTTCAGCATTGAGAATCTGGCCCATCAGGAAGACGCGCCTACGCGCCGGATCGGACTCCAGCCGCAGATCGATTACAAAAGGGTCCGCCTCGTGCACAAGCTGACGAGTGACCGGTTGCGAGCCACGTACCATCGCTGGAGACGGCTGGCGCAAGCTGTCGAACACAAGCTTTGCCGAGTGGGCAGTTTTTCTTATCCAGGTCCATGGTTTTGCCGGCGTATATGCGGCTTTGACTACTCTGACGACGGCTGGATCCGGCCCGTAGAGCACTTCCCGCGAGCAGAGATCCACAACCAGCCGCCATGTTTGCGACGCCTTTGCGCAATCCGCGCAACCTTGTTCCAGGTGGACCTTCATTGGCGCAGCCGCCCCGGGCGGCAGCAATCCCCGCGCCAGATCAACCCAGTTTTCTGGTGGAAAGTGATCCAAATTTCCTCCTAATATTCCTGTTTACAGGGGTAGGGCGGTCGACGGAAAAATACAGCTCCTGTGAAATTTCTTTTGGAGCGGATTTCCGGTTGCGGCAACATTCGTCGAAGCCAAATTGGGGGGCTTACGCCTCACGTCTTCTAGACAAGCGCCCGGCCGGTCAGCTTAAAGGGGGCCCAATAATAGGGGTGCGCATAGCGCTCGCGCAAGTTCAACATGGCCGTCCTTACCGCATCGGCTTTGCGCCGACCCAGCGTGAGCTGGCCGTAGAAGTCCTTCATGAACTCAGTGGTGCTTCGGTCGTCAACATCCCACAAAGACAAAAGCAAGGACCGGGCGCCTGCGTAGAGTAGACCGCGCGTCAATCCCAGCAGCTCATCGCCTTCGGTCACGGTATTCAAACCGGTGACACAACCGCTCAACGTGAGTAAATCCACCGGTAAATTCATGTGGTAGAGATCGTACAGATTGACATAGGAATCCGCCAGCTTGATGGAAGAAAACATCGGGTTATCCTGCCGGAAGTAGCCGTGGCTGGCGATGTGGATGAGGCGGCTCTCATAGCCGTACTCCCGGAGGGCCTGCTCAGTTGCGTCCGGCCCGAACAGCAGCCGCGCATCAGGCAGGACTGCGGCTATCGATTGGACTTCTTCGCGAATCAAGGGCATTTCAGAATCATCCACGCCCAGGATCAAAGGGCGTCCCTTTCGCTCCTCCATGTCACGATGCGAGTGGGTGAAAATACTCGCACTCGGGGCGTAGGAGACGGTGAATCTGTCAATCAAATAACTGCTTCCATCGAACAACGCGTGAAAGGGCAACGAGTGAAGCGGGCCATAAGGGACCACGACGAGATCACGAGCGGGCAGAAGACTGTCCACGGGAGCAATCAGGTTGTCATAGAGCGCGGCCAGATGGGCTTGCGTGGCCTTGATCAAAGAGGAACGAAAGCGCGCCACGTAATCGCGATCGAGACGGAATTTCGAGAACTGAAACTGAAGCATGCGCAAACGGCGCGCGAGAGTTTGGGCCGCACTCAGGGGAACAATCTTTATCAGCTCCCGCGCAACGACGGCAACGAATATTTGTTCACCTAACGCGAAGTACTCGAGAAGCGCCGCCATGGGACCGAGCGCATTGCGGATCTGGGACAGCGTGGTTGTGCTCGACCCGCGCAGGGCAGCAGCAACGCCGGTAGAGGCAGGGGCTTCGATCAGAAACCGGAGCAGTTCGTGTTCGCATTGCCGGGCCCGGTTTTTCAAGGCGTCCAGATCTTCCGCCGTGGCCGCCTCCTGGCTAAGTTGCTCACGCTCGATGCGGTGGTAGTACCAGTTCAGATCCTTTCTTAACTCGCGTACATGCTGATCTGTCTCGGTATCGGCGTAGGAGACGTCGCTCGGTTGCGCTTCTCCCAGGATGAGGTCCCGCAAGGTGCGCGACTTCGCTGCTTCGATATAGGAAAGCGCCTCTTCTGCCGAAGACTCGCCGGAAGCGCGATCCAGGCAGAGTTGAATCAGGCGGGTGTAGACCTCCAGCCGGTTCCGCATGAGCCCGATTTTCAACTCGTCTCGTTCGAGACTGCTGCGCAGCGCTTCGAGCGCAGCTCGCGCTTCCTGATAGGAATTGTAGGCATTTTCGGGTTCACCGCACGCTTCCTGAATCTGCCCTCGCAGAAAGTACGCCTGATAGCAAAGCATCGGAGAATCGAATTTCTCCAAAACGCGCAGCGCTTCATTGCAGTGGCCGGCGGATTCGCCGGCTTCGCCCGACTGAAGGCAAGTACGTGTCAGCAAGAGCAGCGAAAGCGCCTGCTTACTCGGAAGCTGTGAGGAGCGGAAGAAATTCGCAGTGGTCAGACACAACTCGCGGGCCTCGGCGGCTTGCCCTCTTTCAAGCAACACAATCGCTCGATATAGGTCGATAAGGTGCGGCCAAACCTGATTGTTCTCGCCAAGGGCTATATCCTTTGCTCTTGCAAACAACTCCAGCGCGCGGCTCGAATCGCCTTGCGCATTGACTGCGATGGCCAGGTTTGTCAGGGACCTTGCCGACTCGAATCCCATGCCCAACTGCCTGAAGTGCTCGACGCTGCTCTGCGCCATTTCGACGGCTTCTTCGATGAGATTGAGTTCCAGGTAAATCTCCGACCGGTCGAGGTCGCACAAACCCGAATGGTAGGTATCTCCGTTCTTCCGGCAGCTCTCGCGAGTGGCGCGCAACAGATCCAGGGCTTTGGTGTAGTCGCCGCGGAGATAGTAAAGGTACGCAATGTTGTAATCGGCCTGGGTGACCAGGAGAGGCATGTCGTGCTGCCGGCAAAAAGCGCGGACGCGATTATACGTGTCCAGCGCTCTTTCGAAGTCATCGAGCGCGATCAGGCAAACGGCCATATTGTGCAGCGCGACGCCGATGCCTTCCATGTCGCGATGCGGCAGAAGCTGCTGGTAGGCGCGCTCATAGGCCGCAAGAGCTTCCGCATAGCGATTCTGGCGGTGGTAGATATTGGCGACATTGATGTCGAGCCGGGCTACCCGCCAGTCTTCGCCGAGCGAGCTGAATATCTCGCGCGCCCGCGTTGCGGCCGCGAACGCCTGCGTGTATTCGCCCAGTAGGGCCAGCGCCTGAAGCGAGCTACTCAATGTGCGGCCTACCTCATTCATTTGGCCCGCTTGTTCGAACCGCGCCGCGGCCTGATCGAATAGCCCCGCCGACTCCCGGCAGTTGCCCACGACCCACAGGACATTTGCCTTGGCGCGCAGTCCGAGCCCCAGGGCCTCGTCGCTCGCCAACTCCTGCGCTATGGCAAGCGCTGCTTCGGCCAGCGCTAACGCCTTCCGCACATCGACTCTCACGGCCGAGCGAACGGCCTCGGCGAGCCGCCTAACAACTTCTATATCGATCAGTTGCGGCGCGGCCGCCAGAAACCGCTTCCGGTCCGTGTGGCTGGATAAGCGGCCCAACTCAAGGCAGAGGCCTTCGGTTCTTTCGTCCAAGATGTTACCGGAAGCCCTTCCTTTCGAGCGTTCGCCGCAGTTTTTCCAGGCACCGCATGCGCGTGGCTCCGATAGAGCCTTTCGCAAAGCCGAGTGTGCGCGCGGCCTCTTCGTAGGAAACAGGCGGAATTGCGAAAAAGAGAAGATGGATCAGCTTTCCGCATTCCGGCGTCATTTCCGAAATCGCCTCCCGCAAGATCTGCTCCTCTTCCACTTCCTGCATCAGTTTCTCTGGCAGACCTCCGTGTTCGGTCAGAGTCCCCTCATCGATTTGCGTTCCTGAGTACACCTGCTTGTCGCGCTTCCACCGGGCGCATTTTCGCGCTGTCAGCCGGATTAGCCAAGCAGCCAGCGCTTTCGGCTCTCGTAAATCCGAAAGCTCCTCGAGCGCAGTAAAACACACTGTCTGAAAAATATCTGCTGCATCTTCCGCCGGAAGTCCGTATTTAACGGGAATAGAAAAGATGAGGTTTTTGTATTTGTCGACGAGATCCGACCAGGCCTGTTCATTGCCGAGGAGGCATTCCCGCACCAATACCTCGTCGGATGCGAAGCGTTTCAGCGCGGAAGAAGGTTGAGCGCCTGAGCCCATGAAGATGGAGGAGGTCTCGTTATTGTCTAATGAAGAGCTGCTCAGCATTCCAGAGCGTATAGGTTCCGAGAATGGCGGGACGAAAGTTCCCGACTCGATCTTTCGCGCCCACCAAAATATGGGGGCTTATTAAGTAGATCACAGGCGCATTCTCCCAAAGAATCTGTTGAACCCGGTCGTAGATCCGTTTCCGCTCCGGATAGTTCATGGCGGTCAACTGTTCCTGCATCAACCGGTCAAGATCCCGCTGCCAGGATGGAGGCGGCCCGGCAGGCTTCAGACACCAGACATGAGCACTGCCATTCGAGGTCAGGACGTTCAGCTCCGAATTAGGGTCCGCGTCGCCATCGGCCAGCCGCATCAGGGCCGCCTCGTATTTATAGCTGGTGAATATCCGATTCAGAAACGTATGGAATTCCACCTGGTCAAGGCTCACGCCGATGCCTAGCTCTTTCAGGTCGTTCTGTATCAGTGTGGCCGCCTCGACTTGTTGCGGATTTCCGGCATTCACCAGAATCGAAAAGTTCACTGGATTCCCCCGCGAATCCGCCAAGGAACCATCCTGCCGCCATTTGAAGCCACAATGGCTCAATAACCGCCGTGCTTGCTCCACGGAATGCACCGGCGCGGGAATCTGGCGATCCACCCAAAGCTTATTTCCCGGACTGGCCTGACTGGACAATGGATAAGCGCGGCCACGGTAGGCAAGGCGAACGATATCGGCGCGGTCGATGGCGCTCGAAATCGCGCGGCGGAACGCAACTTGCCGGAACCAGCTTTGTTTTTGTGAAAGCCCGGGCATGCTGGCTTGCGAAGTTGCGTTCTGATTGAAAAACAGGAAATCGTCCTCCAGCCCGGGGCCCAGATCATAGAGGTGAAAGTGTCGGCGCTCCTCATCTTTCCGGAGAACGTCATAATCGGCAGCGCTCAACCTACTGACCATGTCGGTATCGCCGGCATCGAACCGCAGGGCTTCGGCATCCGCGTTTGCTGCAAATATCGACACAATCGAGTCCAGATAGGGAAGAGCCTGACCGTTCGGACCCTTTTTCCAGTAATACGGATTCCGCTCCAACACGATGCGCTGTCCCGGAACGTAGGCCTTGAACCGGAACGGGCCCAATCCGGCGATCTCTTCAGGGTGCGCGCCGAGCCCCCAAGCCTCCGCGAGCGTTCCCTGTTCATAACGCGGCTGGAGCAGATGACGCGGCAGCATGGCAATGCTATCGAATAGCCGTTCCGCCGCGGCATAGGGTTGCGCGAGCGTGAACTCCACCGTGTACTCGTCGATTTTCCGCACTGTGATCGGTTTCCCGGAAATTATTAGCAGATCGCGCTGCGGAGAATGAGTCTTTTCGTCCAAATAGGCGTTCCAGGAAAATATCACATCGTCCGCATTGAAGGGGGAACCGTCGGAAAATCGGACACCATGGCGGAGATAAAGCGTATAATGCCGGCCGTCTGGAGAGGCCGTCCAAGACTTAGCAAGGGCGGGTTCGGTGCGCTGCGTGTACCGGTTGATGTGGATCAAGTCTGCCGACGTCAGGCCGACGATGGTCTTGGAAGGCGTATCGGCGGCCATGAGCGGATTTAGGGTTTTGGGTTCCGAGTGCTCGGAAATGACCAGGGTCCCGCCTGCGCGGCCAACTTCGCCCTGGAGATTGGAGACCAGAAAAAAAACCAGGAATATACCGGCGAGATATCTGACAATTCCGCCTCTCGAGCACATGGCTGCCCCTCCGTTCAAGCTTAATAGAAACGGACGGGTTGAACGGCGAAAAAATCAGATTCGCGACTTGTTAAATGTGTATCGCGACAGAATCCGGTAATAGGCAAGTAAGACTATGACGAGCAGGGCCGCCGGGGCGAACAGCCACCAGCAGGTCTCGAGCACGAACGGCTGCTGCAAGGCGGCCAGCATGTTGCCCCAGCTTGGGTCGGGTTCGCTCACGCCCAATCCGAAGAACGAGAGCGTGACTTCGGCCAGAATGTATTGCGGAATATAAAGCAGGGCCTGGGTGGCTGCGACGCCCGAAACCTGAGGCAGAATGTGGCGCCGGAGGAGGTACGCATCGGAGGCCCCGAAGCCTTTTGCGGCTAATACGTAGTCGCGATTTTTCGCGCTCAGCACTACGCCGCGAATCAGTCGCGCCGGCCGGGCCCAGCCTACTGCGCCCAGCACGGCAACCAGCAAGAGGAAAACCTGACCCGCGGCGATGTGCAGCGGGAGGAAAGCCCGGACGGCCAGCAACAAGTACAGCCAGGGCACAGTCAAGAAGACCTCGGCTGCCCGCATGATCACTTCATCGCACCACTTGCCGTAATAGCCCGCCAAACCACCTAGCGCGGTCCCCAAAATCAACGAAATTGCGGTCGCCAGCAGACCGGCAAAGAGCGATAGCCGGCCTCCGTACAGGAGCCGCGAAAATTCGTCGCGCCCATACGCGTCGGTTCCCGCCAGAAACACGCGAGCCGGCTCGTCCACGCCGAACAGATGCCAGCGCGCATCGCGATGCACAAAAAACCGGATCGGAAAGATGGCGGCGCGATCCTCTTTATAGGCGCCGGGCGTGTCCGGAACTGGAACCAAGCGATACACAAACGGGCGAAGGTGAAACCGGTATTGCTGGTCGAAAAAGTGGAGATGAGCCGGCGGAGCGAAGGCGAAGGCGCGGTTTTGAGCGTCATAAGCATACGGCGCGAAAAAGCCTGCCAGCAGGACAATTGTGTGCAGAGCGGCCAGAAACGCCAGCGTGGCTCGGGGCGCCGGCATCAGCTTCCCCGAATACGTGGATCGCTCGCGTACAGGAGCAAATCGGCGAGAAAGTTTCCGGCAATGAAAAATCCAGCAGCGAGCACGCTCGCATCAATTACCAGAAAAAAGTCCCGCTGCAAAATCGCTTCCACCATGAGCTCACCGAGACCGGGCCAACTGAAGATCGCCTCGATCAGGAGCGAGGAGCTGATCAGCATCCCGAGGGATAAGCCTAACAGCGAAATCAGCGGATTCGCCGCCGCCGGCAATACGTGCCGCAGCAACAGGCGGCGGAATGGGATGCCGTAGGCGCGCGCAGCACTGACAAAAGGCGCTTGCAGCGTCGCCCGTACGGCGGTTCGCACATGCGACAGCAACACCGGCAACAGGCCGGCCGCCAAGCAAAGGCTCGGCAAGACAAGATGACGAGCGACATCTTCGCCTTGCATCCAGCCGCTCTCCCCAGGTCCAGCCGTGGTAAGGCCGCCGGCGGGGAAATAACCGGTGCGAACTGCGAACAGCAGCAACAGCAGAGCCAAAACTAATTCGGGTGTCGCGAGCAGAATGGACACGGTTCCACTCGTCAGGGCATCCATCCAACTTCCTGGGCGAGCAGCAGCCCACAACCCGAGCGGAAGCGCAATCAGCCAGGCAAGGCATGTTGCGGTCCCGGTCACCAGGAGGGTATTCTTCGCTCGCGATGCCAAAATCGGTCCGGCCGGGCTATCGTACGCGAACGAAAATCCCCAATCGCCGTTGAATCCGGATTGCACCCAGCGCCAATAGCGCCAAGGGAGGCTCCGATCCAATCCGTGTTGCCGCCGGAGCGTGGCGATGGTGGAGGGCGAGATCGCCGTGTTCAACCGCATCATCTCGAAGTAATCGCCCGGCGCGATGTCCACCAGGACGAATGACAGTACGGACGCGCCCACCAGAAGAAGAAGGCTGTGCAGCGCCCGGCCCAGCAGAAAGCGCATCGGTTACTCGTTACCGCAGCCTTCCGGCACTTCCGGGAGCGCAGCAATCAGTTCGCGAGTCTGCAGGGATTGGGGATGCGAAAACAATTCGCGGGCAGGAGCCATTTCGACAATTTTCCCCTGGTCCAAAACCGCGATCTGGCCGGCCAGGTAGGCTGCCATTCGGAGATCGTGGGAAATAACAATCATCGAAACCGAGCTTTGCAATTCTAACAGTGAGTTAGCGATACGCAGTTGCGCCGGTATATCGAGGCCCGCCAGAGCTTCATCCAAAATCAGGACCTTCGGATTGAGAATCAGGGCTCGCGCCAGAAGGAGGCGCTGCCGTTGACCCCCGCTGAACGTGAGCGGCGAGCGGCGGGCCCACTCGCGCGAAAGGCCGAGCTTCTCCATCACTTCCAGCGCCCGTTCGTGGCAGACTCGTTTTGAAATTTTTTGGATTCGGAGCGGCTCGGCAACGATCTCAATGGCTGGGAACGCCGGATTCATGGCGGTGGCCGAATGCTGGAAAACAAGTTGAACGCCGCGGGGATTTCCATGGAACCGGATCTCGCCCGAATCGGGTATTTCCAATCCGGCCAAGCACCTTGCAAGCGTCGATTTTCCGGCCCCGGACTTCCCTACCAGAGCCAGCGCGGACTGCGGAAAGATCGTTAGATCGATGTCGCTAATCGCTGTAATCCGGAATCGCGGCGCCGGCCAGCGGCCCCGGTTGTACGACTTGCTCACATTCCGCGCCACCAGCAAGGGAGCGAGACCCGGTACGTTGTCAGGCATGCGCGCTGAAGGACGAAGCAGCCTTCACGAGCGCCGCGGTGTACGGGTGGCTCGGCTTGCACCAGATCTGGTTGAAACCTCCCGATTCCACAAGGCGGCCCGCATGTATCACAATCACGCGCTCGGCGAACCGGGTCAGAAGCGCGGGATTGTGGGTAATGAACAAGAGCGTGAGTTGCAGCCGCTCTTTGAGCGTTCTTAATAGTTGCAGCACTTCGGCCTGAGTTACTGTATCGAGGGCGCTGGTCGGTTCATCCGCAATTAACAGCGAAGGCCTCGCAATTAAGGCCTGCGCGATCGCTATTCGCTGCCGCTGACCTCCGCTCAACTCATGCGGATAGGCGGAGTAAGTATCCGGGCCAGCCAAGCCCACTTCGGCCAGCATCCGCTGGACTTCTTCTTTGCGGAGCCGCTTAGGCAATGGCGAATGGGCACGCAAGACTTCTTCGATCTGCTCTCCTACTCGCATGACGGGATTGAGCACGAGCTCCGGTTCTTGAAAAATAAGGGAAATCTGCGCCCCGCGAACGGATTGTAATAGCCTTTCGTTCGCCTGCAGGATTTCCGTTTCGCGTAGCCGGATGGAGCCGCCGAGGATGCGGCAACCTGCCGGAAGAAGCCGGATTAAAGCGCGAGCCAGAGTGGTTTTCCCGGCGCCGGATTCCCCCAGCAAGCCAACCGTTTCACCCGTCTCCAGGTGGAAGCTCACGTTATCGAGAGAAGGTGTTGGGGATGAGTGATGCCGGACGCTTAGCTCGCGAACGTGTAAAAGGGGCTCCGGCATGGATCGGTTACTTGGCGGCGGCTGGCAATCGCCGCGCAGGTTGCCTTCGGCCAACCTGCCCTACAGGGCTGAGAATCAGTGGCCGCCCCATGCCTGGCTCCATGCTTGTACTGCTTGAAACATATCGAGGCGTCCGTTCCCCAGATTCTGATTGACCGCCTTCGCATGAGCGGCTGAATGAGAACTCCCGTATTGATCGCAGAGGTCGTTGATGCTCAGCATGACCGCTGCCGTTCCGGCCACAAACGGTGTGCTGAAAGAGGTGCCCCAGGCGGCCGCATAGGTCGAGAAAGGATACGTGGTCACGATGCCTTCCCCGGGCGCGCCGAGCCAGACGAGTTGCGGACCGTAGTTAGAGAAGGAAGACAACTGGTCGCTATTCGTAGTCGATGCGATGCCCATCACGTTCCACAATGCAGCCGGATAAACCACTGTATCCTCTCCGCTGTTGCCTGCTGCGGCTACGGCTATGGTTCCGTCCAGCGTGGCCAGAGTCAGAGCGGTCGCGACCTCTTGGGAATAGGATGCCAGATTAAAGCTCATGTTCAGAACATTCGCGTGTAATTCAATGGCCATATAGATGGCCCGCAGGATATCGGACGTGTATCCGGTACCATCGGAGCGAAAGGCTTTCAGGGGCAGAATCTTCGCGGTGGGCGCAACCAGATGGATCACTCCGGCCACCATGGTGCCGTGCCCGAAATCGCTGTATTGCGGATTTCCGTCCACCACCGCGGCGGTCGATTGGTCGACGACCGCGGCGGTCGATTGGGAAACATGTCCCGAACCATCGCCCCGCACCCAATTCGCTTGATTGCCGCTGGTATCCGGCGAGGTGCTGAGCGCCAGGTCCAATGTTTCGTCCGCCCCGCTCTGGTTGCGGGTGAAGTCGTATCCCGGAAGCAGCACGCCCTGCAGGGCGGGGTGATTCGGGTCTACGCCCGTATCGATGACCGCGACCACGCCGGCGCCGGTCGCCTGCGGATACGCGGAACGTGTATCGAACAGGCGGATGATGCCGGTGGCGGGTTGATTGACGTAGCCATCTGGAACGGTAGCCCCGTAATACGAGATCGGCGTATTGTCCGTGAGCGCGGGAGGAATGGTGTATCCGGAATCTGCTGTTTGGGCCAGGAGGTCCGGTTCGACATTGAGCACTCCACTGAGGGTCGCTAACAGCCCTTGAACTGTACTTACATTGAGGAAGTCAGGAACGGTCACAAGAAAGACCTGCCCGAGGCTTCCGTCAATGCTCTCCGATACAGTGCAACCGGCCACCAGGCAATCGGCTTGCAATAGGGGCAGTCCGCCTAGCACATGCACGATCAACCGCCCTGAGGCTCGAGCCTGCGTAGTCCCGAGTCCAATCGCTAAAAGCAGACTCAACAAGAACCGAATCCTCATTGCTCCGTCCTTTCCGACTTCCCACCCCGACCGCAGGTGTTTCGTTCTTCATCTATTAAGGATTCAGAGAAGCTAGGAAAATACACCAGTTTTTTTGGGTTCTCTCGATTTCCCTAGCATTTCCCAAAACTAGCGCTCTTTTCGCCAGAACAACGCGGCGTTCTAGCGGGTATGGAGTACTTGCTAGTCTATAATGGCGGTCAGCAGGCCCGGGCGTTTGAACAAGGCGCCGCGCCGTTCGATTTCGCGGAACATGTGAACGACATGGCGCTCATCCTCAAATACAGCAGCCACAAGAGTTTTTGGGAGGGGGTGGACCAGCAGGAAATTCTGGCCGAGACCCGTTTGAATCTGCTTGCCTTGGAATATGGGTACAAATATCGTCTGGATATCCGGCCCAAAAACAGCTTTTCGCGGATCGAGTTTGTTCGCACGCTCCGGGAAGCGAGATTTGTCGGCATGCGCATCCGCAAGTCCGGCGGCATGGTCGGCCTGTTCAAGATCCACGGCGATGGAAAGCTGACGCGCCACCAGTGGTAAGAAGGCGAATACCGGCGGGAAACAATTGAGCGTCAGATAGCATCACATCAGGAACCCGCCTCCCGCCCTCCCAGCGGCTTTGCGAGTCAGCACAAAACAGATGTTGGACCAACGATCATGTCCCTTTTGCAGCCGGTAACGGCTCGGCGTGAATATCCCAGTCCCCATGCGCCGCATGCCGTGCAGTTGTATGGGGCTGATGAAGGCTGCCTAGCTGTCCGCGTGGGCAGCTACCTGGCGGAAGGACTGCGGCGGGGAGAAGGCGTTCTGGTCCTGGCCGCCCCGCACCATAGCGCGGCCTTTCTGCGGCAGATCCGGCTAGAGGGCGGCGATCCCGAGCGCGCCCAAAAGACAGGACAGCTTGTGTTGTTCGATGCGGATCAGACCCTCCGCGCCTTGATGGTGGGTGGGCAACCGGACGTCGGGCTCTTCCAAAAGGTGGTGGGAATTGCCGCTCAAGAATTGCAGCCGCCGCTTGCGGGCGCCGGCAAACGCGCTTATGGAGAACTGGTAGGGCTGCTCTGGGAGCGCGGCGAGGTTGCTGCCGCCGTCCGGCTGGAGGAAATCTGGAATGAGTTTCTTCCCGCAGCCGGGCTCCAACTCTTTTGCGGCTACCCGATCGACGTCTTCGGCGCGGAATTTTACTCGCCGGAGGTGGAACAAGTTTTACGCGCTCATACGCACGTCGTTGCTACCGGCCATGACGGAGACCTCGGGCGCGCGGTCGAGCGGGCCATGGGAGAGTTGGGCGTGAGCAACCGGGAGGCGCCTGCGTACGATGAAACGGGAAGCCTGTCCGGTGTACTCATCCCCGAAGCGGAGCAGTCCATTCTCCGGCTCAGAGAGCGAGCTAGCGAGCAGGCCGGCGAAGTGTTGACGCGTGCGCGGCAGTACTACGAAACGGAGAAGCGGTTCCGGGTACTGATCGAGAACAGCTCGGATGCGATTCTCGTGACCGAGCCGGAAGGCGCGATCCGGTATGCCAGCCCTTCGAACGTCCGCCTGATCGGATGCGGGCCGGAGGAGTTGGTAGGGCAAAGCAGTCTGGATTTGATTCATCCGGCCGATCGCGATGACGTGATCCGGCATATCGGAGATGCGCTTGCGAATCCGCGGCTTCCGGTCCGGATGGAAGCACGCCTGGGCGGCACCGAAGACTGGCGCTGGGTGGAACTCATGCTGACCGATCTTTCGGGTGAACCCGCGGTGGCGGGGATCGTTTGGAACTATCGCGATATCACCGAGCGGAAGCGCGCCGAGCAGGCCTTGCGCGAGAGCGAGCGGCGGCTGGCGGCTCGCGAGCGCTATTTGCAGACGCTATTAGACTCGCTCCCCGAGTGCGTCAAGGTTCTCGGTCCAAACGGCGAAGTGCTCGAGATGAATGCCGCCGGTCTGCGGATGCTCGAAGCGGATTCAGCCGATCAGGTCATTGGAAAATGTGTCTATCCCGTGATCGATGAGTCTACCCGGGCCGCGTTTCAAGCGCTGAACGAGAGTGTGTTTCATGGCGGCGCGGGAGGCTCGCTCGAATTTTCGATTCATGGCTTTAAAGGAGCGCATCGCACCTTCGAGACGCATGTTGCTCCTTTGCGCGATGATGCGGACCGCGTGATCGGCGCGCTTTCGGCCACGCGCGATATTACTGAACGCAAGACAGCCGAAGAAGCCCTGCGGCACGCGAACGAAGGGCTGGAGCAGTTTGCCTACGCCGCGGCGCACGATTTACAAGAGCCGATTCGCACGGTTGCTCTCTTCACGGAATTGCTGGCGCGGCGGTATCGGGACAAATTGGACGATACGGCCGCCGAATTCATGAAGATTACGGTGGAGGGCGCGCGCCGCATGCAGACGCTGGTACAGGATCTGCTGGCTTTCACCCGTTCGGTCGATAAACCGCAGGACCAGGCCGCTCAGGCGAATGCGAACGAGGTTGTGAAGGAAGTGCTGGCAAACTTGCGCACTGCGATTGAGACCGCGGGCGCAGCGGTCATCTGCGGGCCGCTGCCGGAGCTGCCGGTGTATCATGCCCATCTGGTGCAATTGCTCCAGAATTTAATCGCGAACGCGCTCAAGTACCGGAGCGAGCGTGCGCCTCGGATCGAGATTTCGGCCATGGAGCGGCCGGAGGAATACGTGGTTGCCGTGCGCGATAACGGGATCGGTATTCCGGAGGAGCAGCGGGAGCGCATTTTTGGAATTTTCAAACGGCTCCACGGGCGCGCGATTCCGGGCAACGGAATCGGACTGGCTATTTGCCATCGCATTGTCTCGCATTATCGAGGGCGCATCTGGGTTGAGTCGCGGGAAGGCGAAGGATGTACGTTCCTTTTCAGTCTGCCGCGAAGACAGCCATAAAAGAATTGGCCACGGATTGAAAAAACAACAGCCGGAAGAAATTATCCGTGTCATCTGTGTGCATCTGTGGCTGAAGATTCAAAACTCCGATTCGGCGCGGGCGTCCAGCAGATCCAGTTCGTGCTCCAAGGTGCGGAGCACTTCGTCGTGAATTTTGCTTTCATCGCGTAACCGCAGAGCCACGGAGCGCTCCACATCCCGAAGTTCCTGGGCCACGAAGTGTTGCTGGGCGAGCTGGTCGCGCAGATGCTCCTCGGAATCGGGGTTGGACCCCAGTAATATCAGGCGCCGCCGGTAGAAACCTTCTAACTGGTCGTAGACTTCGGGCTGGTCGTTGCCGTTTTTTTCGCGGATTTTACGGAGAGTCTCGAGCGCCGCGGTAATCATTTGCCGCCGGGCCCATTCTTCTTCCTGGCGGCTGGCGGTGGCGCCCGCAAGTCCTAGCCGCCGGATGAGCGCAGGCATGCTCAAACCTTGCAGCACAAGCGTGGAGAAGATGGCGCAAAACGTCAAAAAGATAATGATGTTGCGCTCCGGAAACGCCGTGCCGTTGTTGAGCCGCTCAGGGAGCGAGAGCGCGGCGGCGAGAGCAAGTACGCCGCGCATGCCCGCCCAGCCAACCAGAAATGTGAGTTTCAAGGAGATTTGCTCGGACTCTCTTTGAAATAGAAGGCATTGTAGGCGTGACGAGATCCAGGAGCCCGGATACACCCATAGCAGCCGGAGCACAATGACGATCGCGCTGAAGATGGCCCCATAGAAGATGAGTTGACCCGTGCTGAATCCGCGAATCTCGGCGAGGATGTAAGGCAACTGCAATCCCAAGAGAAGAAAAACCACGCCGTTCAGCATGAAATCGAGCGTTCTCCAGACCGCCGAGCCTTCGATGCGCGCATGCAGCGAGTAATACCAGGAACTGCGGCGTCCGAGAAATATCCCGCAGGTCAGCGTAGCGAGCACTCCCGAGCAGCCGGCTCCTTCGGCCAGCAGGTAAGCAATGTAGGGAGTGACAATGCTGATGGTGATCTCGATAGATGCTTCGGAAATCTGGCGCTGAATGGCATTCACAACCAAACCCACGGCAAGGCCGATCAGCACGCCGGCGAAGATCAAGTAAAAGAGCGTGCCGACGCCTTTTAGAAGGGAGGGTGTTACGCCGGTGACCACCATGGCGAGCGTAAATTTCAGCGCCACCAAGCCGCTTCCATCGTTCACCAGGCTTTCGGCTTCGAGCAGATCGGTGATTCTTCGAGGCAGGCCCAAGCGCCGGGCCGTTGCCGTCGCGGCGATTGCGTCTGTGGTGGCGACTACGGAACCAAGCACCAGGCCTAACTTCCAATCGAACCCCGGGATGAGCCAGCGGCTGGTGGCCGCTACGCCATAAATGGTGAAGCCGACCAGCCCGAAGGCAAGCATGACGATGCTCACGATGTTGCCGCGAAAATCGCGCCAGGAGGTATGAAAACCGGCCGAGAACAAGAGCGGCGGAAGGATGATAAGAAATACGACATTGGGGTCGAGCGAAACGCGTGGAGTGTGCGGAAGCAGGCTCAGAATGAGCCCGCCGATCACTACGACGATGGGATACGCGATGCCCAGCCACTTCGCCAGAAATGCAAGCCCCGCCATCAGCAGAAGGAGCAAAAGGAGAATTACCTCGACATGGCTGATGCTGCCGGGTTGCATATTCTTCTGTCGACAACATAGCGCAGGAACTCTGCTCGCTGAGAGTTGTGCAACGCTAGTGTTGAGCTGCGATGGAGAGCACGGCATCCAATTTGGTCCAGCGCTTTAGTATTCGGCGAATTCACGACGTGGAATCGGAGCGCGTGATGGATACGGTCGCCACGGAAGAGCCGCTCGGGATACGGATTATCTATTCATTCAAGGGCGCGCGGTTTTCGGATAGCCTGGCGCTGACCATGCGCACGCCGGGGAATGACCGGGAACTCGCTGCCGGTTTTTTGCTCTCGGAGGGCGTGATCCGCCAGCGAAGAGATCTGCTGGATGTTCGTCCCCTGGGCGCTGAACCATCGAACGAAATTGTGGCTGAGCTGGCGGACGACGTTGACGTAGAGAACTGGCGCGTTTCGCGGGCCAGCTTTATCAATTCGAGTTGCGGCATTTGCGGCAAGCGCACGCGGGAAGCAGCCTTTCAGGAGATTGCAAGGCCGAGCGGCGGCGAGGAAGCACGCATTGATCAACGGCTCGTCGAGCGGCTGCCGGCTCTTCTCTTGGAAAACCAAAGAGGATTTGAGCAGACTGGTGGATTGCATGCCGCGGCGTGCGTGACTCGCGAGGGCCTGATGGAAGCAGCTTTCGAAGACATCGGGCGGCATAACGCGCTGGATAAGCTGATCGGCTGGAGCCTGCTTCAGGACAAGATTCCGCTCGAGAACCGGATTCTATTCCTCAGCAGCCGCAGCAGCTTCGAACTCATTCAAAAAGCCGCTATGGCGGGCGCTTCTATTTTGGCGACGGTGGGCGGACCTTCGAGCCTCGCCATCGAGACGGCGCGGCAATGGGGAATGACGCTGATCGGCTTCGTACGCGACGGGCGGTTCAACATCTATTCCGGCGAATGGCGGATACACTGAAGTCAGATGAAGTTGAGGTTTCGGAAGAACAGCCTGCGGCTGCGGGTGAACCGGCGGGAGGTGGAAAGCCTGGCGGCCGGCCAAACGATCGAGGAGCAGATCTATTTTCCGGGCGATGCGCTCATCTCTTATGTGCTCGAGACAGTACCCACAGGACCGGCTACGGCGTCGTTCCGGCAAGGCGTGATCCGGGTTGCCGCGCCTAGGGAGGAAATCCAAAACTGGGCGCACGGCGATGCCATTGGCCTCTATTTCGATTTGCCGGCCAGCGGAGCTGCTTTGAAAGTAGCGGTTGAGAAGGATTTGGAGTGTGTGGATGGCCCGCCGGAAGAGCGCGAACCCTACGCCTTCCCGCGCAGTACTGGGAAGAATTGCTGACAGGTTATGTAAAATGCGCTTGCGGACCGCGCCCTAAATACGCTAGGATCATGGCCAGCCAGGGTAAGTAGTTGAATCCCGGTTCATTAGCTATGTGGCAGTTCACGTGCTGCCATTGAATTGGAGGCAAGAATCTGTGAGAAGCGTTCAGCTTCAGCCACTGTTTGTTTCTCTTGCTGCAATTGTTTTTACGTCTATTGCATTTGGCGCACACGATGCGTCAGCACCGCCGGTGTCCGCCATTATTCAAAAATCCGTTGCTGCAAATACGGCGGATTGGAAGGAACAGCCGAAATATTCGCATCGGGAAAACGAGATTAAGAAAAAAATCGATTCCAATGGCCAGGTAAAAGTCGAGCAAATCAAAACATACGAAGTCATGATGATCGAAGGATCACCCTATTATCGGGTGGTTGCGATCAATAACGAACCTCTCTCGCAGGCCCAGGAGCAGCAGGAGCAAGCGAAGCTGAACCGCGAAATTCTCCTGCGCCAGAACGAATCGAAAAAGGACCGAAAAGCACGGCTCGCGAAGTATCAAAGCGAGCGATCGGAAGAGCACCTGCTTTTGCAAGAGATGGTCTCGGCGTTTCGCTTCAAGCTGGCGGGCGAAGAGGAACGAAACGGCGTGGATTGTTATGTTTTGGATGCTTCGCCGAATCCGGATTATCAGCCTTCGTCTGAGAAAACCAAGGTTCTGACCGGCATGCAGGGACGGCTTTGGATCGACAAAACGCACTATCATTGGGTGCGGGTCCAGGCCCAAGTGATCACACCTGTGCCGTTTGGACTATTCATCGCCAAGGTGAAGCCGGGGACCAAGTTCGAACTGGACCAGGCTCCGGTGGGTGATGTATGGCTGCCGAAGCGGTTTATTGAGAATGTGAACGCAAGCGTCCTGGGACTTTATGGAATGCGTAGCATGGAGCAGGACGAGTATTCCGACTATCACCAGACGATGTTGAATGCGGACAATCGCAGCGCCACGGAACCGCAACCCTGAGGGAGCGGCCTACTGCTTATTCACATCCCGGTGGCTCTCCTTCACCGTGAATCCGGCTTTCTTTAAACGCTTATAAATCTCGTTGGCGATCAGCACGGACCGGTGATGACCGCCGGTACATCCGAAGGAAATGGTCAGATAGCTCTTGCCCTCGCGGATGTAGTGCGGGAGCAAATAAATGAGGAGTTCCGAAATGCGATTGATGAACTCCATGGTCTGCGGAAAAGAGCGGATATAGCGCGCCACGCTGGGATGACGGCCGCTGAGCTTCTTGAATTCCGGGATGTAATTCGGATTCGGCAAAAAGCGCACGTCGAAGACGAGATCGCTGTCGGGCGGGACTCCATGCCGGAATCCAAAGCTGTTCACATACACTACGATCTTCGTGGCGTCCTGCGTGTTTTGGAATTTGCCGGAAATGAGCCGCCGGAGCTCGTGAACATTCAGTTTCGACGTATCTATGTACAGATCGGCAAGAGTGCGAATGGGAGCGAGCTCTTCCCGTTCGTCGCGGATACTGCTTAACACCGTAGCGTCTGAGCCAAGAGGATGAGGGCGCCTGGTTTCACTGTACCGGCGCTGTAGAATTTCATCCTCTGCATCCAGGAACAACAGCTTTACATTTAGATTCCGCCGCAGTTCGCGGTAGATCCTGGGAAACTGCTTGAGCGCCTCGCCCTCGCGGATGTCGATAATCAAAGCCGCCTTGCGCCCGCTCTTCGAGTCGCGAGTGAGATCCGCGAACTTCGGAAGCAAGGCGAGCGGAAGATTATCGACGGCATTGAATCCCAGGTCTTCGAAGGCTTTCAGCGCGGTGAGCTTGCCTGAGCCGCTCATTCCGGTAATGATGACCAGGTCGACCGGCGCGAGTTCCTTCGCGGCGGGCACACTGGCCACGGCAGTTCTAGGATTCGGCATTACAGCGTGTGAGCCTTACCAGTGTAACTGCCGGAAGCTCAGGATTCGATCAGATCGAAGTTGCCATCGGGGCGGCGGACCAACACCGACAAGCAGTCGCGCTGGGAATCGCGATACACGACGTACCCGCTGTCGTCGCCCTCGATCTCGATCATCGCCTCTTCGAGCGTCATCGGCTTGCGGTCCTCGTCGTAATCGATGCGGTAGACGCGCGGTTTCCCGACCCGTCCATTGTTGCGGTTCTTGGCAGTTTTTTCAGCCGCCACTTCGACAGCAACCGGCGAAGCGTTCTCTTCCCAACTTTCCTTAGTGGAACGAACTGTTTTGGGGTCGCGGTGTGTGTCGCGCCAGCGGGCTCGCAGTTTTAAAATCTGTTTTTCGAGTTTCTCGAGAGCCTGGCACAAAGCGGTGTCCAGGTCCGGGTCGGCACCCAAGGCGATCAGCGAGTGATCGTACCAATTGACGATCAACTCCACTTTCTGGAGATGACGCTCCGTATCCAGGTACAGCTTCGCGTCACGTTCTCCGCGCTGTTCGATGTGCTTACCGAGCTTGGTAAGTTTGGCGGTGAACTTCCGTTCGAGTTCAGGGGTGAATTCTTTGGTTTTGCCGGAAACGACGAGCTTCATTTTGGCCTCGATCAGCGGCGGCGGAGTTCGTCCGCGCCGCAGAGAAATCAAATCGTGGAATCCGTTCAGGCGCGAACGCGGCGTTGATGGGTCGATGGTATTTTCATATCCTCCCGGTACTTCGCGACTGTGCGACGGGTGACTTGGATACCTTCCGCTTGCAGGCGGGCCGTTATCTGCTCGTCGGTGAGCGGATGCGCGGCATTTTCGTCTTCGATCATTTTCTTCACGCGCCGTTTCACGATAAGCAACGGAGTGGCGCTGCCGGAGGGGCCCTGCACGGCCTCCGAGAAAAAATACCGCAGCTCGAACACACCCTGCGGCGTGTGCGCGTACTTATTCGCTACCGCGCGGCTCACGGTCGAGGGATGAACCCCAATCTCTTCCGCGACTTCCTTGATCATCATCGGTTTCAGTTGATCGATACCGTGTTCCAGGAACTCGGTCTGGCGCCGGACTATGGACTGGCAGACCCGCAGAATCGTCTGCTTACGCTGCTCGATATTCTTGATCAACTGGAGAGCAGAAGCGTATCGCTCTTTTACGTAGTTGCGGACGTCTTTGTTCGGCTCCTGCTCGCGGTCGATCATCCGTTTATACTCGGCATTCAACCGGAGCTGCGGAACGTCATCGTCGTTCAGTGTGATGACGTAATCCTCGCCATCTTTGGAAATGTAGACGTCGGGTTCGACCTGGCGGGCGCCCGGCCCGGAATACCGCAAGCCAGGAGCTGGATCGAGATGGCGGATGACGTTGACTGCGATGTGGATATGCTCCATCGGGCGGCCAAGCACTTTCGCCAGTTGCGAGAGCTGACGCGTTTCGAGAAGCTTCAAATGATCGTGGATAATGGCCCATGCGACGCCGCCGCGCGCGCCGCGCGCTTCCAGTTGCAGCAGCAGGCACTCGCGGATATTCATGGCGCCCACGCCGGTCGGTTCCAGCGATTGCACCGCCTCGAGGCCCGCTTGCACAGTCTCCAGGCTAAGCTCTTCGGCTACCGCGATCTCCTCCAACGGCGTAGTCAAGTAGCCGCTCTCTTCCAGATTGCCGATGATGCTGTTTGCCGCCTGGCGCACCGGCTCGGGCAACACGAGCACACTGAGTTGGCTCTGCAGGTGATCGCTTAAGGTGACCGGAGAAGAAAGAAAAGTTTCGAACGACGGCTTCTCAACAGACTCAGACGCGGGGCTCTTGAAGCCCGGATCGAGATAATCGTCGAAAAAGCTCCCAAAATCGATCTCTTCAAACGGATCGGCTTCGGTCTTTGCCGGCTCATCGGCCAGCGCGGTTACAGGCCCAGTTTCTGTACTGCCCTCGGACGGAGCGGCTTCCACGGCGGCATCGCCGTCGCCAATGGAATCGAATCCCTGCAGGCTCTCGGCAGCTTCCACGCTTTGCAGAATCGCCTGGTCGGCCGGCTCGGGCTGCCGCTCCCGTTCGAGCAGCGACTGCACTTCCGCCGGGGTGAGTTCTTCACCAGCCTCCGCCGCTTCCTCCAGCACAGGATTCTCGGCAATTTCGTTCACGATCATGTCCTTCAACTCCATCCGGTTCAGTTGAAGGACCGTGACCATTTGCACGAGTCCAGGCGTGAGTATCTGCTTTTGCTGGACACCGAGATGCAGGCGTTGCGAAAGCGAACTCATCAGGTCTCTAGTTTAACACCGCAACACGCGTTTGTAGATCGCTAGAAAACTCTAGGTTTTTCCTGAATTTGAACCGGATTCGCGAAAAGCGTCAGCTCACCAGAACAGGCGGGAAGTAGAAATTTTCGCCGAGATAGATCCGCCGCACTTCGGGATCGTTGCCCAGCGATTCGGGCGATCCCGCGCGGAAAATACGTCCGTTGCTGATGATGTAGGCGCGATCGGTTACCGCCAGCGTTTCTCGGACGTTGTGGTCTGTTACCAGAATGCCGATGCCTCTCCGCTTCAGATCTCCGATGATGCGCTGCAACTCTAATACCTGGATGGGATCGATGCCGGAGAACGGCTCGTCGAGCAGGATGAAATCGGGTTGTAAAACCAGCGAGCGCGCGATTTCGACGCGCCGCCTTTCTCCTCCCGAAAGCATGTAGCCCTTACTATGGCGAACGGTTTCGAGGCCCATGTCGCTGATCAGATTTTTCATCCGCTCGCGCCGTTCCCGGCCGCTGAGCGGCAGGGTCTGCAAAATCGCCATCAGGTTGTCCTCGACGCTGAGCTTACGAAAGACCGAGGGCTCCTGCGGCAGATAGCTGACACCCTTGCGCGCCCGCTGGTACATGGGCAGGTGTGTTACGGACTGGTTGTCGAGCAGCACCTCTCCGGAATCGGGGCTGATCAAGCCGACGGTGATGTAGAAGGAGGTCGTCTTCCCTGCTCCGTTCGGCCCGAGAAGTCCGACGACCTCGCCCTGTTCGACGCGCACCGTAACCTTATCGACCACCGTACGGCCGTTGTAGGTTTTTGAGATCTCCACCGTCTGCAGAGTTCTCATAATTACTGGAGATTGCTCGTATTTCTACGTTCAAACATCGCTATCCCCTATGATACGCGGTGGATGGAAACACACAGTTCGCGGCTTGCCCGCTCCAAATTTCTGCTTTTGGTGTTTGCCATGGCGTGCCTGCGTGTGTGTCATTTTCATTTGCTTTGGGCGGATGAAGATTATCACTTGGCGGCCGCGATCCATATTCTGCACGGACAAGTGCCGTACCGGGATTTTTGGTATGACAAGCCGCCGTTAAATGCTGTCTATTATCTGCTAATCGGCGGATATTGGGGCTGGCCGCTACGGCTGCTGGATGCGGCGTATATTGTGGCTTGCTGTTGCGTCGCCTACCGCTTGGCGAAGCGCTGGTGGGGCCCGCGCGAAGGCCGAGCGGCGGCCCTGCTGCTTGCGTTCTTCACCACGTTTTACTTGCCTTCCGCGGTGATTCCGTTTGCGGCCGATGCCTTGATGATTTTGCCGCAGCTTGCAGCCGTTTACTATGCGGCGGCGGGCCGTGCGTTTTGGGCGGGAATCTATTCGGGCATCGCTTTTCTGGTAAATGCCAAGGGACTTTTTGTATTGGCGATATGCGGTGTTTGGCTTTGGGCCGAGTTGCCGGTTTTGATTCTTGGATTCGTGCTGCCGGTGGCGGCGGGCGCGATTTGGGCGGTGGCGACGGGCGCGCTAGCGGGCTACTGGGAGCAGGTCTGGCGGTGGGGATGGCTGTATGCGCGCGAATCTCCGGTGACGCATCCGTTCAGAGTGGGCGTGGTGCGAACGGCGGATTGGCTCGGATTTCATGCGGCGCTTCTGGCGGGGTCGATCTGCGCATTTACGAAAATGAGCGCGAGCCACCGCTGGCGGCTCGGAGTGTGGCTGGCAGTGTCGTATGCGTCGGTGTGTCTGGGAACGCGATTCGCGCCGCACTATTTTTTCCAGTTGCTTCCCGGTATGGTGATCATGGCGTCACGCGGTGTCGTGTTGGCCTTTGAAAGACATCGGAAGATCGCCGCTGTGGTCGTGGCGGTTTTGTTGGTTGTTCCGCTAGTGCGATTTGGCCCGCGCTATGCCATGCTGGCCGCCGATGATATCGAGCATCATGCTCCGCATTGGTCGGACGTCGTCATGGATTTGGACAGCCAGGCAGTGGCCCGGCAGATTCTGGCGAAGAAGAAGCCGGGAGACACGCTCTTCGTGTGGGGCTACCGGCCCGACATTTACGTCTACACGCGCCTGAGTTCGGACGGGAAATTCTGGGATTCGCAGCCGCTGACCGGCGTGCCGGCAGACCGGCATCTCTCCGCGATTGAGCCGATCTACGGCGGTCCCGCTGCGGCGAACCGTCGCGAATTCGTAAGATCACATCCAACATTTTTTGTGGATGGATTGGGGCTGTTGAATCCGAGGCTGAAGCCGGGTGTGTACCCGGAATTACGGCCGTGGCTGGCGGGATATCAGTTGATTGGGCGGACCAAGCTTTCGCTGATTTATTGCAGAGTGGAGTGAAGTAGCACTGTCGCACTAAAGCAAGCGTCGAGACGAGTCTCGACGCGGCAGCCAAGAGTGGCCGCGCCACAAGGGATTTCACTCTTCAGATAAGCTGTATGTACGGCCGCGATGCGCGCCAATGAGGATTTGAAACAATCGGTGTCCAATCAGCTCATGCAGCGATAGCAGTTCCCGGTTGGCTTTCACCACGGAGTCGACATCTTTCGGATCGGCTCCGCCGCCGCCTGCTTTCAGGGCATCGGTTGCTTCTTTGATGATCGGGTCCGCAATCACCTCGCCCGCCATTTCCCACAGCGTGATGAAGCGATCCACCATGGTCGGAATACTGACGGCGAAGACGCCATGGCTACTGGTGGTGCGCGGCGGTTTGTAATCGAGATTGAACGGTCCGTTGTAGTTGTGACTACGCAGCAGGACCAGCACGTTCAGCCAGTCCAGAGGATTCACCAGGCCAATGGCGATATCGACGTCGTGTTTCAGCCGGTATCCGTCGTTGATATCGAAGTGAAAGAGCTTGCCGCAAACCAAAGCGCGAGCTAAGGCGGCGCGCGGCGCAGCGCCCCACATCAGTTCATGCAAATACTCCGGGTTGAGGCCCACCATATCCGGATGCTTCAGCAATCCGGAGAAGATGAACGCGAGCATCGCGTCCGAAGTGGGAAGCAGAATTTCGGCTTGCGGCTCGAACGGTTTGGCTTCGAGACAATGTTTTAGGGTAGGCCGGGCTTTCTTCTTCCCAATTTCGATATCGGCTTCGCAAGCGTGGTTGAGGCTGTCCGCAAACCAGCGTAGCGTCTGCGTTTCATCGATCGCGCCCTGGATGTAATAGCCCAACATGCCGGGCCAATAAACACAGAATTGGGCTCCTAATTCATGCCCGATCGCGACGGTGTTCGCCAGCCGGCGGTTCGTGTATTCGCGCAGATCGGGAGATTCCGCTGCCGGACCCGCAGCCCAGACCGGATGGTGGAACGTTTCGCAGGTCACCATGGAGCATTTCAGCCCGTGCTGCGACAAGGCGCTTTTGATCCGGCTGACGATATCCTGCTGGCGATCAGTAAAAAGGTCTTGGGCCGGGATCACGTCCGTATCGTGCGTACACCAGTAGGCGATGCCGATTTTGCTGTATTCCTCAATGACCTTTTCGAAGGTGAGAGGCGGGCGCACGGGCGCGTGGAAAACTGCCTGGCCCTGATACGACGGCGCCCATTGCGGTCCGGTGATGAAATAGCGGCGCCGGACCTCCGGCGAATACCCGCCACCGCAGGCTCGAGTCAAGCGGTCGATAAGCGCGATCTGTTGGTCTTGCGGGATGCTGTTCATAATTGGTTCCCAGAGTGGACGCGAACAGGGCGAGTTCCGCTACTTCTTGCCCCAGAACACGCTGCAATCTCCGACATCGGCTTCCTGGCGGAACCGGGCGGTAAGTTTGTATTTGTCGATCAAGTCGTCGTTGCAGGTCTCGACGGTGTCGAAACGTCCGGCGGCGATTTGCTGCGCCAAGTCATTTTCAGAAACGATATGGAACAGCCTTTCTTGCGCGGGCGGCAACTGCAGGCTGTGTGAATAAGAGAACTCCATTCCGGGAGGAGGCGGCCAGTGGAGCAGAAAATACACCTGCTCATCCGCATAGAGCATCGCCGTTCGCGGGGTTACTGACTGTACTTTGGCGGCTACCTGTTCGGAATCGCTCCAGCGTGCATTGCCCCAGTCAGTCAACAAATCCTTGCCGAGGGCCAGCGTAACTAAAGCACAGACCAGAAGCGCCGGCCAGCTTGGATCGGCGCGTCCGCTCAGACGCGGGCCGATGTGGTACAGGCCGACGGCCGCCAGCAGCGCCAGAAACGGGAGGGCAAATATGTAGTAGCGCTCAAACGTGGGGTGCGCGGTTGAGATGTAAACGAGCAGAGCGGCTGCCAGCCAACCGGCCAGCGCAAACTCGGCGCGCTGCTCACGCGCCCACTCCTGTTTCTTTGCAAGAAACAGAGCGCCTGCGGCGGCTAACAATGCCAAAAGCAGCGCCTGCGTCGAATCGAGCCAGCCGCTGAATACAGCGATGTCGTGTTGCATGGCTCCTGTCCAATTGACCCGCCGGAAGAGCGCCTGATATTCCACAACATTGAAGAACACACGCCTTGGTCCTTGCGCAAACAGCCAGAACACCGGAGCAAACGGGAGCAGCACGCCTATTGCAAAGACGGCCGCCTTCGCCGTTCGGCGCGTTTCCGAATGCGCGAGCATCCAGATAAACAGAACGGGCGCTACCGGGGCGGTAAGCAGCGTACTGGCGGCGGCTGTACCTGCGGCCAGGCCGGTTGCGAATGGTCTTGCCAGGCCGGCTTTGCGCGGTGTCAGAAGCGCGCAGCGGAAAGCAACGACGCACAACAGCAGACCCAACCCATAGGCTTGGGCGGACGTCCCAAACTCGAACGTAATGATGTTCAAGCCGACGAACAGCGCGGCCACGATGGCGCAAGCGGTCCGCCAGCGCGGCGCCGGGAAGCGGGAGAGGGCGTACTGCGCGGTCAGAAAAACCGCTCCCGCGACCTCGAGCGCGGCTACGTAGTGGGTGACGCGCCAGTTCTCGCCGAACAGGCGCATCCACGCCGCGTTCCAATACGCATTCAACGGCGTTTGCGGAAAGCAAAAATCCAAATACGGCTTCTTACCGTCGAGAATCAGTTGCGCAGCCAGTAAATGAAAGCCCTCATCCCAAACGAAACTCACAGTCTGCGAATAGACCAGCAGACCGGCCGCAATGAGCGCAAAAATTCCCCAGAGCCACGCGCGAGACATGAAGCGGGTTGACTATCGTTCTTCAGCTTACTGCTCGCCGGCAGTTGTCACCTTCGGAGCCATTGTTTTCAAGGTTGCCAGCTCGGAAACCACGCGGCTCCACTGCTTTGGGTGCTTCTTGGTGGCAATCGGGGCATTCGGATTGCCGTAGTATGTCAGTAACTCTGCCGAAATGGCCGGCGTGACCGTCCGGAAATTTTTTCGCGCCAACAGATCCAACCAGTAGGCCTGGACTTCATCGTCCAGCCGGTAAACGCCGGCCGGTGTCGGCACTCCCACGTCATAATTCCGGTCTTCCAGGCGAAGCCGGTTGTTGAGAACGTCTTTAAGCTGCGCTTGGTACTGCTTCGCAGACCGGTCGAAGCTCTGCATAAAGAGCGTCTCGACGGGTGGAGTCGGCATCTTGAATCGCAGGGCCTTGAGCGGGCCGATCGGAGGAATCAGCTTCAACAGCACCGCGAGAATCCGGTCGCCAAGCGTGGGCCGGTCGTACTGTTTGCCCCAGTTCCGTTCGTAGCTCGACCGCTTCATCACGTACACGAACCGGCGTTTCGTAATGCCGGGCTCGGACCGTTGTATCTCGTCTTTGCGCTGCGCCCAGGCCACGCGCGTCGCCATCGGGATGATCTTGCTGACATCGCGCCGATACGATCCCGCCGCACAGTCGAAATCTCGAAATAGATCGCTGAGCTGTAGCCCGTACGTGTCTTCAACGGCGCGCTCCAGCAGGTCCTTTGCGACATGGAACCCGATGAAATCGTGGTACGCCTGCGGCGCGAATCGGCCTTTGGCCACCTCCAGCACATCGAAGCCAAACTCCGTTTTCAGGTGACCGGCGGGATTGTCCTCATAGGTGATGACATCCCCGTATTTGCGCCGCAGCTCCGGATAGAGCATCGGCTCGCCCACATTGGTCGCGAAGCGGTGCCCATCCAGGTCGGAAACATAGTGCGACAGCGCTCCTAGCGCAAATGCCAGCTCGTTCAGATTCCGCGATTCGGAGACGAGAGCCAGAATGAAATCGCCGGTCCGCACATAATGCGTCAGATCACTGAATTTCGGGCTGCCGTGCGGATAATAACCTAAATCCTGGATGATCGCGCCGCCATAGGCATATCCATGCGCCTCTTTCAATTCTTCGGGACTCGCGTGTGGATACTGGGCGAGGAGAACGGGCTTCAGCTCTACATCCCATAAAGCGTCCACTACGGCTTCATGCGAGAGAACCGAATACCCCCAGAACGGAGCAGCCGTGAGAATCGCGAGGCAAGCGATCCGTAAGCCACGCGAGCTGGGAAAAGTGACAGGCACCCAACCCTATCGTGGCAGACGGAGCGCTAAAACGAAACGGAATAGTACTCCCGGAGCCACTTAGGCCCGGTCGTAGAAGCCAGGAGGCTCGATCCCTAATGCCCGGAGATAAACGTATCCCTGGGCGCGGTGATGGGTCTCGTTGTCGATTGCGTACAGAATTCCCGCGATTCCGCTGCTTTCCCATTTTCCGAACGCTTTATCGACTTCGGCGAAGCGATGCGCCGGGATGGTGGGCCAGATCTGGTTGAGGGCGGCGGTGTCCTTATCCCAGAGCGCGAGCAATTCTGCCTTGGTACGCGGCGAACCGGGATCTCTCTCCTCCCACTTCCCGGTGGCCACGCCGCTGGCAATGGGGACCGCCATTCTCAAGAACTCCAGGACCATGTTGGAAAACGGCCGCATGCCGCCGATCGAAAAACTAAACAGCTTGTCTTCCGGGAAGGCCTCGATGACGCGCCGTGTCAGGCGGCGGTGTCCTTGCCAGTGATCGAGCAGTTCCTGCGCGGTGAGAACCGTAGTCTGATTCGCAGTTGTTGCTGCTGCCATTGAAGATCTCCTTTCAAAATCAGACTAAACGCTATTCCCGACATATGGTGTCGTAATTTCGTGGCACCATCAAATTCATGTACGACCCGGTCATGCGCGTCTTGACGGCACTCGAAATCCTCCAGGCCCGCGAGCGCGTGAGCGGGGCTGAGCTGGCCGAACGTCTCGAAATGAGCTCACGCACGGTGCAGCGCTACATCGCTCGACTGCAGGACCTGTGCATTCCCGTGGAATCCGTACGCGGGGCAGGCGGCTATTACCGGCTCAAGCCAGGATTCCGTCTGCCGCCGCTGATGTTTACCGATGAAGAGGCGTTCGCACTGACGCTCGGGCTCAGAGCGTTACGCCATCTGGGCCTGGCGGCTTTCGCTCCTGCGACCGAAGGCGCCGCTGCGAAACTCGGGCGCGTGTTGCCCGAGCCGTTGCGGGACAGCGTACAAACCACTGAGGACGTTATATCGCTCGAACCCGGCCCGTGGGTGATCTCGACACCGGCCGAATCCTTGATTCGCGTCTCGTCCGCGATTCGCCTGCATCGCTGCGTTTGGTTCGAGTATCACGGGCACGACGGCGCATGTTCCGAGCGGCAGCTTGAGCCGTATGGGCTGGCGCATCTGGACGGCCGCTGGTACGTGGTAGGCCGCTGCCTGTTACGCCAAGCGCTCCGGACTTTCCGGCTCGATCGGGTCGCGTCTCTCGAACTCCGCCCGGAGACGTTCGAACGCCCCGCGGATTTCGACGTCCGGGCGTATTTGCAGCAGTCGATGCCGTTTGTCCAGTCCGCGTTCCTGGTGAACGTCTGGCTGGATCTTCCGTTCGAGAAGGCGCGCGGGCATTTCGCCTTGCACCGCGTCACGCTGCAGGAAGAGAACGGCGGGACCGCGCTGCGCTGCGGGCGCGAGAACCTGGAGACCTTTGCTGCGATGCTGTTGAGTCTGGGGTGCCGGATTGTCGTGCGCGAGCCGCCGGAGTTGAAAGCCGCCTTTGCCAAGTTAGCCAGCCGGGCGACTGATGCGGCGGGCCTCATGGCAGCCGAAACGGTATAACCACCGTAGTCGTCACCGCCACCGGTTTGCCGTTGAGCAGGGTCGGACGATACACGTACTGGAGCACCGCGTCTTTCGCGGCGTTCACGAGCAGCGGATGTCCGCGGACCAGCCGGATGTTTTTGACGTGCCCGTCTGTGCCAATATCCACCGTGAATTCGACGCTGCCTTGAACTCTGGCCTGCTGCGCCAGAGGAGGATACTGCGGTTCCACCTTCGTCAGCAGATTGGCATCGGCGACCCCGGTACCGATCTGTACGGAGCCGGTCAGCTCCTGCCGGTTTTGGCGTCGTATGGACTCGACCTTCGCCGATTCCAAAGCCTCTTCCCAGGCCGGATTTGAGGGATCTAAATCAATGGCTTTCTGAAGATAGCTGAGCCCTACCGCATGCTCGTTCATCTGAACCAAGTGCGTGCCAGTTTTGCTCAACAGCGCCGGATCAGTCGAACTTTCGACCTCGGCCCGCAGAACGATGGCCGCCGACAGGTCGATGGCCGGACCCATTTGAAAACGAGGATCGCTGGCATGCAGATCGCGGAGCACCGCAAGGCTATAAAGCCATGCGATGGCATCGTAGTATCGCGCTTGACGCTGCGGATCTGTGACCATTGCCTGGGCTTCACGGAGCAGCATGAGCGCGCGTACCGGGTCATCCTGCTCCATAAAGAGACCCGCATGGAAAACTACGTCTGGGGAGGCCGAGTGAGTGGCGAGCGCCCGCTCCCAAGCATCTCGAATTTTTTGATGATCTTCCTGGGACTCCGTCCAGGGGGGTCTTGGATAGAACCTTATCGTTGTGACGGGCGCTTCCGGGTGATGCTCGATCATCCACAGAAGCTGCTTTGTAAATCCGGTTTGATCACCGTGGTTCGCATAGAACGCCATGAGCGCTCCGCGTTCCTGCAGGTTTTCCGGATGCTGCTGTAGATCCGCCTCCGCCTGGCGGGCCTGTTCCTCATTGCTAACAATCACTTTGTCACTTACGTCATCCTGCACTTCGAAGCGGCTGGCGCCGGCGACATAGAACACCGGGACGAAAGCGATCAGTAGCACAGCCCGCAGCCATCCATAGCTTGCTTTCGGGCGCGCACCGATCGAAAAGATCTTCTCGATTCGCTGCTTGGCGTGCGATCGATGCACCGCCACACTGCACACGGGCAGAATGCGGTTGCCGGAAGCGGGCAGAGACGAGACGAATTCGACCAGGATGCGTGCATAACGGGCCGGGTCCATGCGTTCGAGCGCCGCCTCGTCACACGCTTCTTCCGCCAGCGCTACGAGCCGCCGCCGTAGCCAGTAGACAAGCGGATGAATCCAGAACAGACAGACGGCGAGCGAGCTCAAGAACGCAATCGCCGGATCGCCCCGCCGGACATGCGCCAGCTCATGCAGCAGCACGGCTTGCAGTTTCTCGCGCGGCCAGCTTACACAACCCGCAGGCAGCAGGATACACGATTCATGCACGCCGGCGGTCATGGGCACACATACTTCACGCGAGAGCCGAACTTCCGGCCGATAGGGAGAAAGACTCTGAAGCCAGCTTTCGTGCACCAACTCGCGGAGATCCGGGTCGAAAATGGCTTCGCTCCGCCGCACGATTCCTCGGACATAGGACACGGCAAGGAGAAAACGCACCAGCAGCACGACAATAGTTGCCAAATACAGGGCCGTTATGGTCTCCGCATAGGGCATGGCCCAGGTGCGCGGCACCATCGCAAACTGCACCAGCGGTAAGAGGAGCAAGCTATATAAGGAGCCGCGCCAGATGAAGTGCCGGATTTCGGCGCTACGTGATCGGAAGAGCAGCGCCGCCAGCGCGCACAAGGCCACAATTACGGACGAGCGCACGATCGTTTCGGACAGAATCGTAACCAACGTCATTTCGGAGACTCCTTCCTTTTGGCCGCCAGGCGGTCTATGATTCGCTGCAGCTCTTTCGCGTCCACCACTTCGTCATCCACCATGCCGGTGAGCAGCGATTCCACCGAGCCATGACAGAAGCGGTCAATAATCTGTTTGACGGCGCGGACGGCCAGCCGCCGTGGCCGCTCCAGGCTGGAATAAATGAACGTGCGACCTTCTACTTCGTGCCGCAGATATCCTTTGTCTTCGAGGCGGCTGAGGACTGTCCGGACGGTGGAGTCGCGAAGTACGCGCCCGGGCGCAAGGGCGGCCTGCACATCGGCGGCGGTCACCTTTCCGGCGGACCACACCACATCCATCACTTCCTGCTCGAGACCAGAGAGAGGTAGTTTCGTCGCCATCTATCTGCTACAGAGTGTAGCACTACAGAATGTCGCGGGCAGTGAACTGCCCGCCGGCACGCTGAAGCGTGCGCCACGATGGGTTTTGACAAGTTGGCCGAGCCAGGCTAATATGGCGTTATGCGACAGGTCGTAAGCGAACCTATTTTTCTAATTCTCACCAGCCTGGCTGAGCAACCGCGGCACGGCTACGCGCTGCTGCAGGATGTAGAGCGCATCAGCAACGGACGCGTGGTTCTAAGTACCGGAACGCTTTATGGAGCGCTGCGGCGGCTGCTCGAAGACGGTTTAATTGCGCGTTTCGAGCAGGAAGATACGTCGCGCGACAAGCAAGCGTATCAATTGACTACACAAGGGCGCCGCCAATTGCGAGCGGAAGTGGAACGGCTGAAACAGCTCACGCGCGCGGCAACGGCGCGCTTAAGAGCGAGCGAGGCATAAGCATGCGGCGGCTCTATCAATTCCTTCTCAAGTTCTATCCGGCCGAATATCAGGCCGCGTTTGCCAGGGAGATGCTCGCCACGTTTGATCAAGCGGCCGCGCAGCACCGGCGCGCTGCATTCGCGCGCTTTTCCGTGCGGGAGGTATTCGGTTTGCTCACCGGCCTACTAACCGAGCGGGCCGCAAAACGGACTCACGGCCGGCAGTACCTGTTTACGCAGCGGGCTGGCTTACCGGACGAGATCGTCGAGGTTCACCAGCGCATCCAACAGCTCATACGCAGCATGGAATTCGCCATCGCTCACCATGATTTTCCGAACGCTCGCCGCTATTCGGACGAAGAGCGGATTGCGCGCGCACGGCTCAACGAATTGATCCGCGAACGCTGGGGAAGCGGCCGCGCAGCCGGTCTTGTGTAATTGATCCAGAGGCCGCTCCCTGACGGTCGCGGTTCTGTCAGGACTCGCGGAGGGCGGTTAGCGGGTCGACGCGGCTGGCCCAGCGCGCGGGCAGGTAACACGCAATCAGCGCGACGAGTAGCAGAATACCTGCGGCCATCGCGATGCTTTCCGGGTCGGTTGCGGTGACCCCGTAGAGCATTCTTGCGAGCAGCCGGGCGACGACCAGCGCCGCCAAAAAGCCTCCGACGACTCCGGTCAACACCAGCGACATTCCTTGTCTCAGCACGAGACGCAACACGCTAGCACGAGCTGCGCCCAACGCCATTCGGATGCCGATTTCGCGTTTGCGCTGGTTCACCGAATACGCCAGAATGCCGTATAAGCCAATGCTCGCCAATCCGAGCGCAAGCAAGCCAAAAATGCTCAATAATCCCACTCCCACGCGGGCGTAAAAGAGAGCATCGCTGATAATTCTGCCGCCGGTGCGAATATCTTTTGCGGAAACGCGCGGCGCGACGGCGCGCAGCTCCCGCTGTACCGGAATTAAAATCTGTTGCGGATCGGCCTTGCTTCGTACATAGAGCGTCATCGAGTCGATGAAGTTTTGCTCCAAGGGCACATATACACAGTCTTGCGGCGGTTCTCCGAGCGAAGAGTAATCGGCATTGCGGGCAACGCCGACAATCTGCCGCATGGTCTTTTCGCCCGGAAGCTCGATACGTTTCCCGAGCACCTGCCCGCCCGGCCAGTAATCCCGGGCCATTTTCTCGTTCACGATCGCGACAGGCGCCGAATCGCTTCGGTCCGCGGTTGTGAATGCACGGCCTTGCACGATCGGAATGCCCGCGGCGCCGAAGTAGTCTCCGTCGATAGTGGTAAGTACCGCGGTGATCGTCTCTGCCTTCGAGCGAGCCTCGTGTCCTTCCACTTTGAATCCGCTGGCGATGCGGCCCCAGAGGGGAAGGTTGGAACTCCAAGCGGCGGAGGCGATTCCAGGCATGCCGGACACGCGCTCGCGAGCTTCCCGATAGAAGGTTTTCACTTCCGGCACGCTGTATCCCGCGCCTCCGGGATTTGTCAGGAACACGGCCAGATGCCTGGTTTGGAAGCCCGGATCGATTTGGTAGGCGTGTTGCATACTGCGCAGAAACAGCGCGCCGACGATCAAAAGCAGGAACGAGAGTGCTACTTGCCCCACCAGGAGTGCATTTGCAATCGTAATTTTTTTCGAGCTTCTTCCTGCCCGCTGCGAGTCTTCTTTCAAAACGTCCGCCAGGTTCATGCGTGTCGCGCGCAGAGCGGGTCCGGTTCCGAACAGAAATCCGGTGGCCAGCGACAATACGGCGGTAAATAGGAAGACCAGAACGCTCAGTTTCGGGGCAATCAGGTTAGCGGATACCTCGGCGGGGAGGAAAGACCAGATGATTCGCAATCCTCCATAGCCCAATATCATTCCCACTACTCCGCCGAGAAATCCGAGCAGCACGCTTTCCGTCAACAGTTGCTGCACGAGCCGTCCCCGGCTTGCGCCGGAGGCCAGCCGGATTGCCAATTCGTGCTGCCGGGCAGATGAACGCGCTAGCAGCAGATTTGCTATGTTTGAGCACGCGATCAACAGAACAATTCCGACGATGATCAGCAGCCCCGCTCCGGCAAACTGAATCGATCCGGGGCCCGCTCCGCTGCTGCCGAGGAGCACATCCTCGATCGGCCTGGCCGCCACATCGTATCCTTCGTCCGCTTCCGGGTACTCGCGGCGCAAGCCGGCGCCCAAGGCAGCAACGTTCGCCTGCGCTTGCGCGCGGGTGATGCCGGGTTTTAAGCGGCCCACTCCCTGAAAGAGTTTTTTGCTCCGTTCGGCGAGGGCGTTTTGCATTTCATTCGGCAATAACTGTTCCGCCATGGAGGCGGGAATCCACAGATTGGGGCCGAAGATGGCATTGACGCCGATGAAGCCAGGCGGCGCCACGCCGATCACCGTGAACTCCAGATTGTTGAGCCGCAGCGCGCGCCCGACGATATCGCGCGCCCCACCAAAGCGTCCTTGCCAGGTGGCGTAGTTCATGACCGCGACGGGATGGGCGCCGGGCGGCGTATCCTCGCTGGAAGAGAAGAACCGTCCCAAAGCGGGTTTCAGACCAAGAGCGGCAAAGTAATTTCCGGTCACCAACTCGGCAAACATGCGTTCGGATTCACCGTGCGGTTGAAAGGTGACGATCCGCGGCGATGTATAACCTGCGAGGGACGCGAATGTGGTGTTGCGCGCCTGGAGATCTTTCAGATCGGCATAAGAAACGGGAAGCAGCCGTTTTGAACCGGCTTGCGTCATGTTGACGGCCGCGAGAGCGGATGTGCCGGGCACCGGTAACGGGTTTAGCAGCAGCGTATTCACGAGTGTGAAAACCGTCGTGTTCGCGCCGATCCCGAGGCCCAGTGTCAAGATAACCACCAAGGCGAAGCCGGGATTTTTGCGCAGCGACCGGAAGGCGTACTGGAGATCTTTGCGGATCTGTTCGAGCCTCCTGCCGCTCGAACCGGCACCTAGCGGCGCCGGTTCCTGCCGCGGCGGGCGGTTCGGTTTGAAATCGTCCAATTCGGCGAGTGCGTTCCGTTGTGCTTCTTCTGCGCTTGCACCAGATTTCAGCAAATCGTTATAGCGGTCCTCCAGGTGTTGCGCCATCTCTTCGGTGAGTTCGGCTTGCTGCGCACCCGTCAGCCCGAGAGCGCCGATCCGCTGCCGTACGAGGTTCTTCCAATCAGGCATACTCGATCCCCGTAATGCGGCCAATGGAGGCCACGAAATCTTTCCAGCTCTTCCGCTGCGCTTCGAGCGCCTTGCGCCCTTCGGCGGTGAGGCTGTAATAGCGCCGCCGGCGCTGGTCCGGCTTTTCCACCCAGCGCCCCTTTACCAAGCCGCGTTCTTCCAACCGGTAGAGCAGCGGGTAAAGCGAGGTCACATGGAAGCGTAGATTCCCGCCCGAGCGCATCTCGATTAATTTCGAAATGTCGTAGCCGTGGCGCGGCTCGTTTTCGAGCAGCGAGAGGACGAGCAATTCGGCGCTGCCTTTTTTCCATTCCAGTTCCGACGAAGTCAGATCCATATTGGTGGTCCCTGTATATGGGGCTACCATATGTTACGCGGATGTTGGGGCGAGTGTTCCGGGAAATTTGGCATCGAGCCGAGTAGCGGGGAGAGTTGAAAAAACGAACCCATTCGCGGTAAGCGGCACCGGTTCGAATTGGCAGCCTGGCGCGGGGGGCGCCCCTGCGGCCGGTTGTGATTGGCCGATTGCTGACGCGCGCGGTTCTGATGCGCACTCTGATGCGCGCTCGGTTTGAAGCTGGCGCAGTTCGGCGGCGTCCTTTTCGCGCTGGCGGCGCAGGCGGCCTTCCTGGATCTGGAGATTGCGGAGCTGCTTTTCGTAGGTGAGGAAGGTTTCGAGATCGATCAGGCCGGGACGGACGTTCGGGTCCTCATGCGCGAATTTTTCAGCGAATTCGTGGCGGCCGCGAGCATAGATGGCCATTTCCAGAGCAGGAATGCGTTCGAGACGCCAGTCGGTATCCGCCAGCGATTGGACGAGCGCGGTTTCGCGCAGGCCGGCGGGTTGGAATTCGGCTTGGTAAGCCTGTACGTGACGCTCGTAGGCAGCGGCATCGTCGGTGGGGAGCAGGACGGTGCGACCAGTGAGCCCTGTCTTGATGGCGTTGAGAGAAGATCTAGCTTTGCCAGTGTCGGACGTCGGGCCGGTGGACAGGTGCGCGTTCTCCCGGTTAGCGGCCAGGCGGGCTTCCGAAAGCTGTTCTTTGCGGGCGAGTTTGGCTAATTTGCGTTCTTGCGCGCGGCGAATGGCACGAGGGGTCATGTTTGTCGGGTCTCCAAATAAGAATGGCCCGGAGCGAGGTTTCAGCCTCATCCGAGCCTGCCAAAGCGTAGCATGCGAAGGGGCAAAAACGAACCATGGGGTCGCCAGAAGCTGGTTTAAGTGGTTCGGAGCATTGAAGAAAAAAAATTTGGGACTTTTGAACTGAACTGGAGGATGCCCGTCAGTAACGAGAAGTCGAGGGCGGACAATGGCGTTTCGTCAAAGACACAGGGCCGATCCAGAGGTTTTGATAGGATCTACCGTTATGCGAACGCATGGTGATTCCCCAACTGCGATGGAGAGCAGCAGCGCCGCCGATAGCGCGAAGCTGGCCGCGAGTGTCCGCGCCACACTCGCGGGTGCCGGGCTCGTCTCCGAGGTGAAGATGTTCGGCGGGATCGGTTTCATGCTGAACGGCAACCTGACCGCCGGGGCATCGAAGCGCGGACTGCTGGTGCGCATCGGCAAGGAGAATCAAGCGGATGCACTCGCACAAACGGGAGCACGTCCGATGGTAATGAAAGGCCGAGCGATGGACGGCTACGTCTACGTCGATCCCCCGGCATTAAACGATGACAGTGTGCGAAGGTGGGTTCAGCTCGCAATCGCTTTCGTGAAGACTCTGCCTCCCAAGCCGAAGCAGAAACAGAGGCCCACAACGGCTGGACGAAAACAGAGGGGAACTTCCCGTCCCGGTTCAATAATGCATTGACACTACCCGGCCACTAAGATAGACTCATCTCACCCGGATCATGCAGCTTAGCTCCGGGTGCGGATTGAAACGTATCAATTCTGGAGGAGCTCATGTCCTGGCGTAGAACCTCTATCTGGATGTTGCTTGCCCTACTTTCTATGACGGGGGCTTCGGCTCAAACCAACACCTCAGCTATCGCCGGCGTCATCACAGACGAAAGCGGCGGCGCTGTTCCGTCGGCCACGGTCACTGTGACAGATATTGGAACCGGCCAGGCGCGCACCACTACTGCTTCTGCCAGCGGCGAGTACGTGGTTCCGCAACTTCCCCCGGGCAAATACGATGTCAAAGCTGACGCAAAGGGCTTCCAGAGCGGACTCGCTTCCGGTGTCACGCTCCAGATCGCCCAGCGCGCCCGACTGGACTTTACCCTGAAAGTCGGCGCACTGTCGCAGCAAGTGGAGGTGAGCGCGCATGCGGCCGTGATGGATACCGACACTGCCTCGCTCGGCCAAACGATCACCCAGCGCACAGTCACCGATTTGCCCCTTAACGGCCGGAACTACCTCACACTGGGCTCGCTCTCGCCGGGCGTCGTTCCCCAGATACCGGCTTCGGAAGGACCGGCCAGCTTCGTCGCGTCCACAACCGGACGATCCGATCGGAGCATCCTCGTCGGCGGACAGCGCGAAAGCTCCACCAGTTATCTCCTGGACGGCGTAGAGCTCCGAAACCCTCGCGTGGGCGATACCGCTGTCAATCCTTCGCTCGATGCGGTGCAGGAGTTCACGATTCAAAGGACATTTTTTGAGCCGGAGTTCGGTAATTCGCCGGGCATCATCAATGTCGCAACGCGAAGCGGTACCAATCAGTGGCACGGTACCGTGTTCGAATACCTGCGCAACGACCGTTTTGACGCGAAGAACTTTTTCTCATCGACTACGGAGCCGTTCAAGCGGAATCAGTACGGATTCAGTCTGGGAGCGCCGATTCTGAAAGACAAACTGTTCGCGTTCGGTAACTTCGAAGGTGTCCGCCAGCGGCTCGGCGTGGTTCAGCGCGGCAATTATCCGCGACAGGATGAATTGAACGGGAATTTCACGCTGGACGCCAAGATTTACGATCCTTTGACGTTCGATGCCAGCACAGGCACCCGGCAGCCTTTCGCGGGCAATATCATTCCCGCAAGCCGGATCAATGCAGTTTCGAAGAACTTCTTCCCTTACATACCGAAGGTCAACTCATTGCCGGTGCAGGGCGCGAACCTGGTGGGGACGCCGGTTCAAAAAATCAACGACGACCAGGAAACGGTGCGAGTCGACTATATCATTTCGCCGAAGAACTCTCTCTTTGGACGGCAAACATGGCAGAATGCGCCGCTGATTCCCGCTTCTCTGGTGCCTTTTGGAGGACAACAGGTCGCCTCCTCCGGCAATAACCAGGTAGCGCAGTTGACGACAACCCTGACGCCGACCATTGTGAACGTCGCCCGCGCCTACCATAGCTTTGCGAATCTGTTTGGCGAACAGGTGCCGGTGACGTCGAATATCGCGCAGGCAATCGGTATAACCGGCGTTTCCACCACACGGTTGAACTGGGGCGTGCCGAACGTTTCCTGGAGCGGCGGCTATAGCGGGATCGGAAGCAACGGCTTAACGCAGGGAGACCGCATCAACAGTTACGAACTCGCCGACAGCTTGTCCTGGACCCACAATAATCATTCGCTGAAGTTTGGAGCCGAGGTCCGGCAATCGCGGATGTTCCTGGATTCCGATAACGGCCCGCGAGGATCGTTCGGCTTTGCCGCGAGCTATACGGCGGCGCTCAACGCGACTACCGGAAATCCGGTTACCGGAACAGGCAATTCGGTGGCGGACTTTCTGCTTGGGTATCCAACCACGATGAGCGGCGCAGTGGGAACTTCCCAGACGCACTTCCGCTTCTACACGACAAATCTTTACGCTCAGGATGATTGGAAAATCACGCGAAGCCTCACCATCAATTACGGCCTTCGCTACGAATACGTCACCCCACCGGTGGCTGAAGAATTGAGTCATGTGTTCGGCTTCGATTTCAAAACGGGCAAGCAGTTGTTTCCCATCCTGGGGCAGATACGTCCCTCCATTCTCAATCCGGACCACCTCAATTTCGCGCCGCGCCTGGGGCTCGCTTACAACCCGCAGTGGGCACCCACCTTTACGATCCGCGCGGGAGCAGGTATCTATTACGATCAGACACAAATGAACGAGACACAGTTCACGACGAACTCGCCACCCACATTTTTCCAGCAAAACCTGTCGTTTACGGGAAAGGGTTTGCCGCAAGCTCAATTCGGGGTCAACACGCTGCCGGTAGTCCCGGTGCCCACCATTTCCGCCAGCTACGTTACGCCTCCCGGCACCAACCTGTTTGCCGAGGAGCTAAAAGGCCGGAAGCCGCGCGAATACATGTGGACGTTGTCCGTGCAAAAGTCGGTGGCGCGGGACTGGCTGGTGGAGGTCGCCTACGCCGGTTCGCAATCGCGTCTGCTGTCCAAGCGCTATAACTCCGATGCGCCGGCCGTGCCGGGTGTCCTCTACAACGTGGTTCCCGGTTCGCAGATTTTCCCGAACCTGGGCGGCATGCTGTATTCCTCGGAATCGGGTAAAGGCAATTACAACGCGCTGAATACGAAGCTACAGCGCCGTTTTAACAACGGCTTTTCCGTTCTGCTTGCCTATAGCTGGTCGCACTCGATTGATACCGATTCCGGCGGCTCGTTCGGCAGCCCCAACCTGAATCCGGCGAACTTTCAACTCGACAAAGGCTCCTCAGATTTCGACATTCGCCACCGGTTTGTCGGCAGCATTTTGTACGAGCTGCCGTTTGGCAAAGGCAAACCAATACTGGGAGGCGCTGGGGGGGCGTTGAATCAGCTCGTCGGCGGATGGCAGATCAACTTCATTCCGACATTTCAATCGGGCGTGAACCGCACAGTCACTTCGCCCAATACAACAACCATCGCGTACGTGACGCAGCATGCGAATGCAACCGGAATCGATCCTGGTTCGCCCTTCACGCTCAATGGGCAGACGATTACACCAGGCGAAGGATTCAGCTCGAACAATACGTCGCTTTATTGGTTCAACCCGAAAGCGTTTTCGCAAACGGCGCCGCTTACGTTTGGTACCTCCGGCCGGGATATTATCGCGTCCCCCGCGTTTTTCAACTGGGACATCTCGCTCTTCAAGAGCTTCGTGCTTCGCGAAGGGACAAGCCTCACGTTTAGGGCGGAGTTTTTCGACGCTCTGAATCAAGTTCGATTCGACCCACCGAATCTGGATTCGTCGAGCCCGTTCTTCGGAGAGATACAGAGCGCTGAACAGCCGCGTATTATTCAACTGGCGCTGCGGTTGCAGTTCTAACCGGACGCGGGGACCTGGGGTGAAGGAGAGAACCCCTTGCTGACGCACGGGGTTCTGTTCGATACCCGCGAGATGACGTATTCACGCCGGTATTTCAGTGGGAATCGGGGTGCTTATGGCGCCACTTCCAGTATTGGTCCTGCTGCTTTTCGTTGAGCTTCCAGAAGTCCTGGTCCCAGTGGCGGCGCTCGGCATATTGATGATAGGACCGTTCTTCGTCAGAGTTCCACTGGTGCCAATCGCGGCGCCCGCTGTCGTAATAGGGCCGGCGGTCGTGATCGCGGTCGTCATGACGCTGTTCGGATCGCCGATGGTCGTCGCGGTCTTGCCGTGGATGGGCGGCTAATAAACATGGGCTCACGAGCGCGGCGCTTAGAATAATTCCGCTCAGTAGTCGGAACATTTTTGGTATTCTCCTCCCCGGATATTAGATCCGGTCACGCTCGTAGTGTTTCTGGTTCGTCGGGATAGATGTGATTGATGGTGTCGCGGGTGACCAACTGGTGACGAACGAATACGGCGGGGGGCGTGGGCTTGCCTTGGAGAATGTCCATTGCAAGCGGAATGACGGATTCGCCATACCGCTCCGGGAAATAAGCTACGGAGCCGATCAGGCGGGAATTCGGGCTGCGGATCTCGGCCCGCACTTCAGCGCTGGCGTTCTGTCCCATAATTGCGCAGGCATCAAGCCGGCCCGCTTCCTCGAAGGCGCGCAGCGTTCCAATCGCGCTGGGGTCGTTGACTGCGCCAACCAGCACGCGCCGCGATTTGCTCTTCCGCAGATGCTTGCGCATCACCTCCAGGCTCTGTTCAAACTGGCCGTTTCCGTCCAGACTGATGACTTGAGAATCGTTGAATCGGGGGAGTGCTTCGCGTAGCGCCGCGAGCGTTCCGGTCAGTCTGGAGTGTGGGAGGGCTCCGGCAATGGGCAATGCGAGAAGGATTATTTCGTCCACCTTGCCGCCCCAGTGCTGTAACGCCCATTTCGCAAGATAACGTCCGCCTAACAGGCCCGCCCGGTAGTTGTTGGCGCCATAGTAAGTCGCGCCCGGGTGTGGAATATCGATGGCAATAAACGGGATCTGCGCTTCGTGAAATTTGGAGGAGATAATAGGCGCGCAATGCTCGTCGGTTTGAAACTCGATTACCAGGTCAACGTGCTCACGTACAAAGAGCTCCGCGTTGCGGACGGCGGTTTTGGCGTTGTAGCGGTTGTTCAGGACCACCAAATCGATGTCCTCTTCAAACGCAACACGCTGAATACTCTCCGACACGGTACGGGAGAATGCAAATTCCGTGCTCTGGGCACCATAACCCAGCCGGTATTTGCGCCGCTTCAGCGGGCGCAGCAGTAAGCGATAGGTACGATCTTCGCTCTGCTGCACCAAGCCACGGCGCTCCAGAGTAAACAGAATCCGGAATGCGGTCGATTTGCTAAGGCCGGCGCGGCTGGCAATCTCGCGAAGGGGCAACGCCTCCCCATCGGTGCGAAACGCCTCCAGGACGTCGCATGCGCGGGAAATGGCCTCGATCAGATACCGTTTCGGAGAATGAAACGCGTCGGAATCTGCCGCCATCGTCAGGGCCGCCGGAAGCGAAGTATGGAAATAGCTATATCACACTGTGTGGAAATGCTTTGAACGCTTAGAGCGCGCAATGCGCCTTGCGTTTCGCGCAGTGAAACACAAGAGGCTTTGAATTTTTGCTTGCAGGGCGTTCGATTGAAAGGTAAGAACTAGTGCAAATGAGGATCGCTTTCCGTCTGCTGAGTTCAGTGTTGTTTCTTACCGGCTCTGGTTATCTTGCGGCCCAGAGCATAACCGCCGACCTGGCTGTGAATGTGACGGACCCCAACGGAGCGGCGGTCTCCGGCGCAAAACTTGTGCTCAAGAACACGCAGGAGAATACCGTATCAACGGGCCAAACGGGCGACCTCGGGACTTACGTATTCACGCAAATGAAACCAGGGGCTTACAGCCTCACGGTTTCCGCGCAGGGATTTCAGGACCAGCAGGTCAATGACATCACGCTGCAGATTTCGCAGCGCGCTTCGATTAATGTCAAGCTCTCGCTGGGAACCGTGACCCAGACGGTGGAGGTATCGGCGGCGGCGGCTACGCTGTTGAACGCAGCAAGCGCGACGGAAGGCCAGGTATTACAAGCACACACCATTGAGAACCTGCCGCTCAACGGACGGAACTTTATCCAGCTCGCGCAATTGTCCTCCGGCGCAAATCCGATCGGGACCGGGAATTCGCCGGCAACTACCTGGACGGGCCGTTCGGATCAAACGCTCTCTATCGAAGGCTTGCGCGAGAGCGATGTGAGTTATCTGGTGAACGGCATTGAAACGCGCAATGCGCGGTTTGGGAACGCCGGAATCCGGCCGGACCCGGATACCATCCAGGAATTCAATGTGCAGCGTGGATTCTTTACGCCGGATTACGGCGGAAGCGCGGCGATTGTCAATACCACGATCCGGTCCGGCACGAACGATCTGCACCTGATTGCGTTTGAGCTGGCCAGAAATAAAGACTTCGACGCAAATAATTATTTTGCGAACGCGGCCGGCGAGCCCTTGCCGCCGTTTGTTCAGAACCAATTTGGAGCTACGGCGGGAGGTCCGGTCGTGATCCCGAAGCTGTTCAACGGGCGCAACAAATTGTTCTTCATGTTCAACTATGAAGGGTTCCGGCAGCGGCAAGGCAACAACTATACCGGGCTCTATCCGTCGGCGCAGCAGCTTGCCGGCAACCTGGCCGATAACAGCGCGGGCACGGGATTGTTTCCTACTAATTCCCCCTTTTGCCGAGCAAACCCGAGTTCCCAGCACTGCATGGACGTGATTAATCCGGCAACCGGCCAGCCGTTTCCGGGGAACGTAATTCCGTCCAGTCTGCTCAATCCCGTGTCGCAGAAGGCCCTTGCCTTCACTCCAACGCCAAATGTTGCCGTAAATCCAAACGCTCTCAACTTCCCAAGCTTTAATACGTTCGACTCGCCGAAAACCATCAATGATTTCGATCAATATAACGTCAGGATGGATTACCAGATCAGCAGCAAAGATTTGCTTTACGGGACCTATTCGAACTCGAATGAGCCGCTATTTGTGCCTTCGATACACGCTCTGGGCGGGACTAACAATCCGCTGAAGGATCAATTGTGGACCGCGACTCTGGTGCATAGCTTCACGCCCTCAATTGTGAACGAGTTCCGGTTCGGACACAACGATACATCGACTTACAAACTGGAAGAGGGCGCCGATGGGCCCAACTACGCGGCGGACACGTTTGGATTGAAGAATACTTCCACGAATCCGTTCGATTTCGGCGTACCGTCGTTCGGAATCAGCGGGTTCGGAAGCATCGGATCCTTCTCGGAAGCGATTGGGGCAGACGAGGAGAATTTCCAATACGTCGACAACTTGAGCATCACGCACGGACGGCACGATTTCCGCGCAGGATTTCAGATCATGCATCTGAAGTATTACGAGATTACTGACTTCGGTGGAGTTCCCAGCTTCGGCTTCAGCGGCCAGTTCACCGGGATCTCGAATGGACTGGCTGATTTTCTGTTGGGTATTCCGTACACGGCGACAACGTCGGTGGGGGATTCGTCACAGAACATGGTGTCGAATTACTATGGCGTGTATCTGGCCGATAACTGGCGCATCACTCCGAAACTGACCATCAACGCCGGCATCCGGTATGAGTTCCAGCCGTATCCACGCGAGACTCATGGCCGCGCGGAATTCTTCGACACGGCCACCGCAACGGAGGTGGTGGCAGGTCATGGCGTACGCCCGGAGATTGTAGACCCCGATTGGAACAACTTTGCGCCGCGCCTTGGGTTCGCGTATCAGCTCACTCCGCACACGGTGATCCGGGCCGGCGGCGGGATTTATTATGCAACAGACAATGCCAACGAGCTTCAGTTCGAAATTGTGGGCGCTCCGTTTTATTCTTCGCAAACTCTGACCGCGACCACGCCGACTCTGTCGCTGAGTAATCTGTTTCCCGCCGCAGGGGTGGGAGCGAGCTTCAACCCGTTTACACTGAACCTCCACAACCGCACGCCGTACATTTCGCAATGGACGTTCGACATTCAACACACCTTCGGATCGAATCACTTCATCGAACTCGGTTACACCGGCAACACGGGGCAGAAGCTCCCGCAGCGCTACAACCTGGATGCTGGAACCATCGATCCAACCAACACCATCCCGCTCTCCCAGCGCGAACCATTTCCGCAATACAAGGGATTCATCCTGATGTCGGACAACCGGGGCTGGTCGAGCTATGAAGCGTTTACCGCCCGTTACGAGCACCGGTTTCAACGCGGGCTCTACTTACTGGGCGCTTACACGTGGCAGAAAGCGCTGGATCTTGGCAACACCGACGATTTCTCTTCGATCAGCGCGGATTTTAAGCTCTACGACCGGGGGCATGCCGATTACGATACTCCGCAGCGGTTCGTGCTGAGTTACACATACGAGTTGCCAATCGGACGCGGGAAGGCTGTGCTGGGCAATAGCTCGCGGTTCGTTGACGTAATTCTAGGCGGATGGCAGCTCAACGGCATCACCACGTTTTCGGCGGGCCAGTTTCATAATGTGACGACTGCTCAGTTCTGGCCCAACATAAGTCCGACGTTCAACAGGTCGGTGCCCAACGTGATCGGAAATCCGAAGGCAGGCCAGAATCCACGCGGGCTCTGGTTTAATCCGGCCGCATTTGCGTATCCGACCCTGCGCGTGGAAGGCGATGCCGGACGGAACCAGTTCGAAGTGCCGGGCATTGCAAACTGGGACATGAGCCTGTTTAAGAACACGCATCTCACCGAGCGTCTGAACGCGCAGTTGCGGTTCGAAGCGTTCAACGTGTTCAATCACACGCAATTCGGCACGCCCAACCTGACGTGGCCCAGCCCGACGTTCGGTACCATCACTTCGACTCAAGTGAGCGCACGGCTGCTGCAGCTCGGATTGAGGCTGATGTTTTGAGCGATGGCGGGGTGAAGATCGGGCTGTTCAGCATCGGTCTGGATGTCTATTGGCCGCAGTTTCCGGGGTTACGGGAGCGGCTGTGCGGGTATAACGGGGTAATTGCGGAGCGGCTGGGGAAACCACTCCCTCGCGGTCGCGGCTCGGTGGTGAACCTGGGGTTGATTGATACGCCGGAGAAGGCCGTTGAGGCAGGGCACGCCTTCCGGCGCAAAGACGTGGACATTGTTTTTCTGCATGTCGCCACGTATGCGCTCTCTTCGACGGTTCTTCCGGTCGTACGCAGAGCAAAGGTCCCGGTCATCATTTTGAACCTGGCTCCGGGAGCGGCGATCGATTACCCGGCGTTCAACCGGATGCGGGATCGCGGCGAGATGACCGGAGAGTGGCTGGCGTGGTGCCAGGCTTGTCCGGTGCCCGAAATCGCCAATGTGTTCCGCCGCGCGCGCATTCCGTTCTTCCAGGTAACCGGAGTGCTACAGGATGATCCGCTGGCCTGGAACGAAATTGATGGATGGATTGAGGCTGCCCGTGTAGCCCACGTGATGGAGCACAACTGCCTCGGCTTGATGGGCCACTACTACGGAGGCATGCTCGATATTTACTCCGATCTCACCATGCAGTGCGCCAATTTTGGCGGGCACATCGAGATTATCGAAGTGGATGAGTTGGCGGCATTGCGGGCAGAAGTCAAACCTTGTGAAATCGAGGACCGAGTTCGATTATTTGTTGAGTTATTCGACATGCAGCCGGATTGCTCGCGGGAAGAACTGGAGCGGTCCGCGCGAACCTCAGTGGCGCTGGACCGGCTCGTGGAACTCCATGCGTTGGGATCTCTGGCCTATTATTATCGCGGAACCGGCAATCCAGCCAATGAGGACGCGATCAGCTCCATCATTCTCGGTACGAGTTATCTGAACACGCGAGGGATTCCGGTTGCGGGCGAGTACGAGGTGAAGAATGTGCAAGCCATGAAGATCATGGACTCGTTCGCCGCAGGTGGTTCGTTTTCCGAATACTACGCGACGGATTTTCAGGACGACGTCGTGCTAATGGGACATGACGGGCCGGGCCATCCAGCCATTGCGGAAGGGAGGGTGAAGGTGAAGCCGCTGGGCGTGTATCACGGCAAAGTAGGACGCGGCCTGTCGGTAGAGATGTCGGTCCGAAACGGGCCGGTCACGCTGCTCTCCGTCGTTCAAACAGTGGAGGGACGGCTGGAACTGCTGGTGGCGGAAGGAGAATCCGTGCCAGGCCCAATTCTTGAAATTGGCAATACAAACAGCCGGTATCGTTTTCCGATTGGCGCCAGAAGATTTATCAACGACTGGAATGCAAGGGGGCCCGCGCATCATTGTGCCATTGGTGTCGGCCATATTGCGAGTAAGTTGCAGAAGTTGGGGGCGTTACTTGGGTTAGACGTGGCGCAGGTGTGTTGAACCGCCGCTCCCTCACGCGCTAAAGCGGACGTGCCCTGCACGCCAGGTCGCGGTTCTGAAAGGTTACTCAATGAGCTTCAAGAGATTCGTTGTATTTTTTGTCGCGAGCGCGGCGTTCGCGCAGACTGTCAAGATCGACTGGAACAAAGCGCAGTTGGTCTCGAAGACCACTCCGACTCTGCAAGTCGTCGTGAACCCGCCGCTTCGCCGCGGCTCCCCGATTCACGATCGCGTCTATTCGGAGCTGCAAAAGCTCGGGGCCGATTATGTGCGATATGTACCCTGGCTGCCTTATCCGAAACTGGGGGTCGCCGAATTACAACCGCCGGAGAACGGAAAGACATCGTGGGACTTCTCTCTGATCGATCCCATGACGGAAGATTTTGTCAACGCAACCAAAGGCCATTCCGTCATTCTGAACTTCAGCACGACTCCGGCCTGGTTGTGGGTAACGCCGAAACCGGTCCAATACCCCAGCGATCCCAATCAAGTCGATTGGCACTATACGCAGGGAACACAACTTCGCGACCCATCGGGCAAACAGCTTGGCGACTATTATGCGCGGCTGGTGAGTTGGTACGTGAATGGCGGATTCACCGACGAGTACGGGAAGCGTCACGAATCAGGACATCACTTCCATATTCCCTATTGGGAGGTGCTCAATGAGGTCGATTTCGAGCACAACATGACTCCGCAGATGTATACGCTGGTGTATGACTCGATCGTTTCGGCAATCAAACGCGTCGCACCCAACATGAAGTTCGTCGGCATGGCGCTCGCGATGCCCTCGGATAATCCGCAGATGTTCGAGTACTTCCTGAATCCCAAGAACCACAAGCCCGGGATTCCGCTGGACATGATTTCCTATCACTTCTACGCCAGCCCGACGCCGGATCAGAATCCGAACATCGAGCAATTCACGTTTTTTGATCAGGCGGATAGATTCATCGCGACCGTTCGATACATCGAAGAGATTCGGAAGCGCCTTTCGCCGTCGACGCGGACAACCGTCGACGAAATCGGGTCGATCGGATGGCAGGACGAGGGCCAGGACAAGCCCGGGCACGTTACTCCACCGATCCCGGATTCCTATTGGAATTTGTCGGGCGCCACCTACGCGTATGTGTTCGGCCAGCTCGCCAGCTTGGGAATAGATATCGCGGGCGAATCGCAGCTTGTGGGTTATCCGACGCAGTTTCCGACAGTCAGCATGGTCGACTGGAACACCGGCGCCCCGAACGCGCGCTTCCGAGTTCTTCAATTACTGAAAGAGAATTTCGGCCCCGGCGATAAGATCGTCGACACGAACAGTGGGACGCCCTATGTTTATGCGCTCGGGTTTCTCACTGGAGCCGGGCAGCGGAAGGTACTATTCGTGAGCAAGCGCGATCGGGATATCGATTTGAAGCTGCCAGGTACGGCAAAGCAGGTGGAGTATGTCGATCAGACCACAAAGGGAGCACCGCCGGCGAAGCAATCGCTCAACGGAACTCAGTTCAAGCTACACGGACTGGAAGTGGCAGTGGTGACACTACAGTAGTTCGCTCGTCTGATGCCGGCCGGGGCTGCGCGCGCCGCGCCGATCCCAACGCGACGAGCCGCGGCGTGGAACGTCCGCAAGGGCAAAGCGCGGTCTCTACGTATCCGGTGAGCCCGGTACGAACCGCATCCATGCGGCGATCGAGAATCAGTTCGCCATTAAACAAATAGAACGCGCTAGCCATGGATTCGATGTGCCAACCATCATGGGCTTCACACTCGGAGGCGATCAACTTGCCGTCGAGATCCAGAAACAGCTCATAAACGGGCACTCCGAAAACGTGCCACATCAGGTTTCGGAAATCTTCTGTGGCCGGCTGGCTGCCACATTCGGTCAGAGCCACTACGCCGTGGTCGACGCCAGGAAGATCGCGAATGCCCAACTGGGCTTGTATCGCAAGACGGTGCAAATCGGCGGTAGAGCCGGCCAGCACATGCGGCGCGAAAGCTGTTAGCTGGTTCCAACGAGCGGAGGGAAACAGCAGAGCGAATTCTACGAGCGGCCCCGCGGTGAGTTGCGCCACCCTCAACCGGCAAGCACCGCCAAATGGCAAGCCGAGACGATGTCGTCGGCGTGAGGCCAGTTGGCGCAGGCTGGTTGGAAGGCGCATCGAATCGATGTTCCCGGAACGTAGTCGCCGGGGCCTTTCAAAGATCGCGTCCGGTTTATTCCGATCTTAAGAAATGTCAACCGTACGGAATAAGCATTCGCCCGTAACCCTGAGCGGCGCCACAACGTTCTACTAGAAGCGGGGTATTTCGCTGAGAATTCCCCGATTATTCAGGTACGAGTAAATTTTGAGCTTGAAACTAGTCTTATCCTTGACAGGCATTCCGGCGTTGTTCGCGGGTGTATTGATGTTCTCCCCGGCCGCTACCGCCCAAACTCCCCAGCCGGACGCCTCCCAATCCCAACACATGCTTGCCGAACGGCAGGTGAAGCAGCAGGAGAAACAGCGCATCCTAGGGGTCGTACCGGAATTCAATATCAGCAACATCCAGGATGCCGCGACATTATCGCCCGGCCAGAAGTTCGAGCTGGCGACCAAGAGCGCTTTGGATCCCTTCGCCTTTGTGGCGGCAGGGTTCGATGCAGGTCTGAGCCAGGCCGACAACGACTTTGCCGGATACGGCCAAGGAGCACAAGGATACGCGAAAAGATTTGCAGCATCCTACATGGACAGTTTCGATGGGACGATGCTGGGCAATGCAGTCTTCCCGATTTTGTTTCACCAGGACCCACGCTATTTCCGCAGAGGCGAGGGCAGCTTCGCGAGCCGGCTCCTGTATGCGGCCGCAAGCACGGTGCGGTGCAAGGGAGACGATGGTGACTGGCAGTTCAACTATTCCAACGTGCTGGGGAACCTGACGGCTGGCGGAATCGCCAACGTGTATTATCCGCAGGCAGACCGAGGCGCGGCGTTGATTTTCCAGCGGGCGCTGACCGTGACGGCCGAGGGCGCGATTGGAGCCGCATTCTACGAGTTCTGGCCGGACATCGAGCGGAAGATGTTTCATAAGCGCCAGTAGGTATATCGTCGCGTCCCTTATCTTGGTAAGAGATGGCGACGCAGGCCAACTTAGGGGCGGTTGAATCCAAAGCGGCGAAAGTATCCGTCCAAGGCACTGTTTATCCGGTTTTATTCGCAATCAGCTTTTGTCATCTTCTGAACGACATGGTGCAGTCGCTGATTCCAGCGATTTACCCCATTCTGAAAACGTCGTTCCGGTTGAATTTCGCGCAAATCGGAATCATCACGCTTGCGTATCAGGTGACCGCCTCGCTATTGCAACCAGTGGTGGGAGCATATACCGATCGACGACCACGGCCGTACTCGCTTCCGGTTGGAATGTGCGTAAGCTTAGCGGGCCTGCTGCTCCTTTCTGTTGCCCGCAACTACGCGATGCTGGTTGCGGGAGGGGCGCTGGTCGGCATGGGTTCAGCAGTGTTCCATCCGGAATCTTCCCGTGTGGCGCGCATGGCCTCCGGCGGCCAGCACGGTCTCGCGCAATCGGTTTTCGCGGTGGGCGGGAACGCCGGCCAGGCGATTGGCCCGTTGCTTGCGGCTTTCATTGTCCTTCCGCACGGCCAATGGAGTCTGGCGTGGTTTTCTGTGGCGGTCCTCATCGGTATTACGGTACTGACCCGGATCGGCAATTGGTACAAGCAGCATCAATTACTAAAGCAGAAGCATGCCACGGCGAAGCACGCGACGGCACATATTGACTTGCCCCGGCGCAAGGTGGTCGCTGCGCTGGCGGTCCTAGTGGCCCTGATCTTCTCCAAATATTTCTATCTGGCGAGCCTCACCAGCTATTACACGTTCTATCTGATCAGCAAATTCCACGTGTCGGTTCGGAGCTCGCAGCTTCACTTGTTTCTGTTTCTGGGGGCCGTAGCGGCGGGAACCATCATCGGCGGCCCGATTGGCGATCGTTTCGGACGGAAGCTGGTTATCTGGTGCTCGATTTTGGGCGTGCTGCCCTTCACGGTTGTGCTGCCGTACGCAAACCTGTTTTGGACCGGAGTTCTGACTGTGTTGATCGGGCTCATTCTGGCATCTGCGTTTTCGGCAATTCTGGTCTATGCGCAAGAGCTGGTTCCGGGAAAGATCGGGATGATTTCGGGAGTCTTTTTCGGATTCGCCTTCGGGCTGGGCGGCATTGGCGCGGCCGTGCTGGGAAATCTGGCCGATGCCACGAGTATTTACTTCGTGTACCGGGTCTGCTCATTTCTGCCGGCAATCGGTTTGTTGACAGGCTTTTTGCCGAATTTGCGGCACTTGGATAAGAGTGAGGCAGTCGCGAGGGCGTGAGCGCGATGTCGTTTACGTGAGCTGCGCTGGGGTAGAACAGTCAGGGGGCGCTAACGCTTCCGGTTCGGCGCCGGTATTTTTCGCCTCTGGCTCACTTCTTCTGATGCGCAATAATCTGGCCTTTGATCTTGTCGTAAGTCGATTGCGGAATGATTTTCTTCGTCACCAGATCGGCCTTCGAGCGGTACGGGCGGCCGGCGATAATCTTCTGAGCCAGCGCGGGCCCAATTCCCGGTAGCGAATCCAGTTCGTCCGCACTCGCGCTGTTAATGTCGATCAACCCGCCTTTTTTCGCAGCGGCAGTTTGCGCAGCAGCGCCGGCCTTGGATTTGGCCGTAGGAGTGGTCTGAGCGAAGGCCAGCGTGACGGCAGTTAGGAAAACGAGCAACCATCTGTTCCATTTCATGGAGGAGATTGTATCGCTGCTCGCGAAAAAGCGGGAGAATATTGCCATGGTGGGGCGGTTCCTCAGCGCTAAGGCGTTCGAGCAGTTTTGCTGGACGGTTTTTCTTATGAGCCTGATTTTAGCGGGTGCGCGAGCGATTTGGGCGCAATCCGGCGGGGCGGATGCCGGAGCCATAAGTACGGGAAAGCCGCCAGGGAACGCGAGTGCCGCTGGGCTGAATCTCTCCGTCGATAGCACGCTGGTGCTGGTTCCGGTCACGGTAACAGATAACACGAACCGCTTCGTGCTGGGTCTCGATAAAGACAGCTTTTCCGTGCTCGAAGATGGAAAGCTGCAAAGAGTCGCTCAGTTTTCGGGGGAAGATGCTCCTCTTTCGGTGGGGCTGCTGGTCGATATCAGCGGCAGCATGGGCGAAAAGCTCGAAATTTCGCGCCGCGCCGTCAGACAGTTCCTGAATACGATGAACGCGCAGGACGAAGCATTTCTGATCGAGTTCAGCGATCGCGCGGAGTTGGTGGTGCCGTTCACGCATCGGACCGCGGAAATCGAGCAGCAGGTCAAGTCGATCGAGTCGCGAGGCCTGACGGCGCTGCTGGATGCGGTGTATCTCGGGCTCGACGAAATGAAGAAAGGGAAAAACCCGCGGAAGGCTCTTCTGATCATCTCCGATGGCGGAGACAACAACAGCCGCTACACCAGCCAGGAGATTAAAGATCTGGTAAAGCAGGCGGACGTGCAAGTCTACTCAATGGGTGTCTTCGAAGCGTTTCCGTTCCTCGGCATCACCGCCGCGGAACTCTCCGGCCCGCGATTGCTCACCGAAATTTCCCAGCAGACTGGCGGGCGCGTGTTTGCCGCCACCAATTCAGACGACCTGCCACGCATCGCGGAGACGATCGGCGTCGAGTTGCGCAACCAATACGTCCTGGCCTATATGCCGGGAAACGAACAGCGCGACGGCAAGTATCGCCATATCGAAGTAAAGCTGAAGCCGCCCGCGGGACTGCCGCCGCTCAAAGCCCGCTGGAGGCTTGGTTATTATGCGCCGGGACAGTAGCAGTTGTAAAACGAAAAACCACTCCGTTGAAAGTCGCGGCCCCTCGCTTGCGCTCAGGGTTCCGATCTGGGGTCGCTCACGCTTCCGGTTTCCGGGCCACCGGTGTATGCGGGGTGAGCCCCGCGATGTCGGGGTTCTGTCCGCTGGTCATCGTAAGCTGGATGCTAATGGACGCGTCCCAAGAACTGAGCAATACCTTCCTCTCTTTCTCACGCCAGAAACTGATTGGGGAAATGTGGCCGCGGCTCTGCTCCTGTCTCGATGAATTAACAGAAGAACAAATCTGGTGGCGTCCAAATGAGGCAAGCAACAGCATTGGCAACTTACTGCTGCATCTGAACGGAAACGTGCGCCAGTGGATTCTGCAAAGCATCGGCAGCGTCGAAAACGTGCGCGATCGCAATTCTGAATTCAGTCAGCGCGATGTCATTCCCAGCGCCGAGTTGCGCGTCGCTTTAGACGCCACACTGCGGCAGGTGGATGGCGTTCTCCAAAAGCTCACGTCACAGGATCTATTACGGAAGCACCACATTCAGGTTTATGAAGACGTGGCTGCGCTCGACGCCATCTATCACGTGGTCGAGCACTTCGCGATGCACTACGGACAGATTCTCTATGTTGCAAAGCTGATTCGCGGAAAGGACCTCGGCTTTTACGCGCACCTGAACCAAGTGTAACTTCAACGGCCTCGCAGGCCGCCGTGGGGCATCACGGGTGCGGGATGGATGGGAGCCATGCCTGGGCGGACCGGCGTCGCTGCCCGCGGAATCACGTTTGGACTCGGCCGGTAAAAGCCGGTTCCAGCGGCTGGACGGTGAACCGGGAACACGGGTCTCTGGATCGTGGGAGGGCGTGTCACGCCAACTATCGGAGGACGCGTGCGCAGAGGCGAGTACGGCGATCCAATTCGTTGCCGCCACGTCGGATACAGCGGATTGGAATGATGGGGATACAGCGGATTGGAACGGTACCGATAGCTGTGCAGATAGAGCGGGATCACCGCAATCGGATAAGCTCCAATGCCCGGCATGCCGTACGGATACAGGCCAGAGCGCATGGCAAATGGCAGATAAGGATCGAACAGCGGGCTGTTGAGCGGAGTGCCGATGCCGGCGCCGAGCGAGCCGTATCCCGGCGGCAAACCGCCTAGCGGCGGATTGTACGTGGGAAGCCCGCCCAACGGATTGTAGCCGGGAACACCGACCAGCGGCGCCGGATCCACGGAAGATAAATCATCATCGTCGGAATCGGCATCGGCGGGGTCGTCGGGAATTCCAGCGGCGAGCTTGTCGTCCGCGGTGTCGGTTTGATTCCGGCTGCTCGACCACTGGTAGAAATCATCCATCGTGCCGTCGCCAATCTTCCTGGTGTCGAGACCCATCGTCAGGAAATAGAGATGCGACGAATCGACGGTCATCGGTTTACCATCGCGCGTAACCTCGGCCTCTCCGCTGTAGACCTGTAGCAGCGCGGGCTCGAAATCCACCCGGTAGGTTCCCGGCTTCGGGAACCGGATCTGCGACTCCTTATCGATCACCACCACCGGCTCTGCCGAGGTTGCCTGCGTTGAATCGATGATGATGGACCCCTGCAAAAACTCCAGCTTCGTGTCGCTTAGGGAAGTGGATTGCATCCGAATGGCGCTGTTTTGATCGATTCGCAGCAAGACTCCGGGAGTCAGCAAAACCTCCGCCCGGCCTTCCTCGGTCCGCAGGCTCGAACCTTGTTTTATGTTCGGAAACGAAGCGAATTTCTGGGCTAGCGGCTGATCGTCAATGAAGACGGATCCCTCCGAAAAATGAACAACACCCGAATGGGCCGAGATTACCGCCTGCCCAAACCCAACAGACGGCAAAGAAAAGAGGGCAGCGAGGACGAACAAGCGCCGGTAGCCCATAGAAAAACTCCTACCCAAGAATCCACCGTCTTTGCAGGCTTGTCAATGCGAAAGATGAACTGTCGAACGTCGGGCATGCCGAAGGACCAACCTGTAAGATTTACGTATAAGATTGGCTGCGGAGCCGCTGGCTTGGGACAATTTGTAAGGTAGAGTCTATTTCGATATGAACCGCGGGACGAACTCCTGACTCGCGGGGTTGGAGGTTTCAATGGGGTCCTCTGTGGCGCCGATGGAGGGGATCGATACCAACCTGCTCCTAAAGACGCTGGTTGCGTTCAAAGAAGGAGATTTTTCGGTCCGGCTGCCGGTCGATGAAACGGGCGTGGCGGGCAAAATCAACGATACGCTGAACGAAATTTTCAAGCTCAATGAGCGGATAGCGCGGGAGTTTGCGCGTATCAACCAGGTGGTTGGCAAGGAAGGAAAAATCAGGCATCGAGCGTCGTTGGGCGCTGTCTCGGGTGGCTGGGCCGAATGCGTGGATGCGGTGAACGGCCTGATTGGCGATCTTGTCCAACCCTCCACGGAGGTGTCGCGCGTGATCGGAGCTGTGGCGCGCGGTGATCTTGGTCAGAGCATGTCGCTCGACGTGGAAGGTCGGCCACTGAAGGGCGAATTCCTGCATACCGCTCACGTGGTGAACGCCATGGTGGGCCAGCTCAACAACTTCGCCTCCGAAGTCACGCGTGTGGCGCGCGAGGTCGGCACCGAGGGCAAACTGGGCGGCCAGGCGGAATTAAAAGATGTCGCCGGCGTTTGGAAGGACCTCACCGAGTCTGTCAACTCGATGGCCCGTAATCTTACCAGTCAGGTCCGTAACATCGCGCAAGTAACAACTGCGGTGGCCAGAGGCGACCTCTCCACCAAGATCACCGTCGATGCGCGCGGAGAAATCTCCGAGTTGAAGGACACCATGAACACCATGGTGGACCAGCTCAACAGCTTTGCCTCGGAAGTGACGCGCGTGGCACGCGAAGTCGGTACCGAAGGAAAGCTGGGCGGCCAGGCAGTGGTGCGCGGCGTGGACGGCGTTTGGAAGGACCTGACCGATAGCGTCAACTCGATGGCCGGCAATCTCACCAGCCAAGTCCGCAACATCGCGCAAGTAACCACTGCGGTCGCCAAAGGCGACCTATCCACCAAGATCACTGTCGATGCGCGCGGGGAAATTCTAGAACTGAAAAACACCATGAACACGATGGTGGATCAGTTGAACAGCTTCGCCTCCGAAGTAACGCGTGTGGCGCGCGAAGTCGGTACCGAGGGCAAACTCGGCGGACAGGCGCAAGTGCGCGGGGTGGCGGGTGTCTGGAAAGATTTGACCGACAACGTCAATTCGATGGCGGGCAATCTTACCAGCCAGGTACGCAACATCGCTGAAGTGACTACCGCGGTAGCCAACGGCGACTTGTCTCGAAAGATCACTGTCGACGTGATGGGCGAGATTCTCGAACTGAAAAACACGATCAACACCATGGTGGATCAGTTGAATGCGTTCGGGCGGGAGGTGACGCGTGTGGCGCGCGAAGTCGGCACCGAAGGCAAGCTTGGCGGGCAGGCCGACGTGAAAGGCGCCGGGGGCGTTTGGAGCGATCTCACCGAAAGCGTCAATTCGATGGCCAGCAACCTCACCAACCAGGTGCGCAACATCGCTGAAGTGACCACTGCCGTTGCGAGAGGCGATCTGGGCCGGAAGATTACAGTGGATGCACGCGGCGAAATCCTGGAGCTGAAGAACACGATCAACACCATGGTCGATCAGCTTAGTTCGTTTGCCTCCGAAGTGACACGCGTGGCGCGCGAAGTCGGCACCGAAGGCAAACTCGGAGGACAGGCCGACGTGAAAGGCGTGGCGGGCACTTGGAAGGACCTTACCGATTCGGTCAATTCGATGGCCGGAAATCTGACATCGCAGGTCCGCAATATCGCGCAAGTCACGACAGCCGTGGCGAACGGCGATCTATCTCGCAAGATCACTGTGGATGTTCGCGGCGAAATTCTGGAGTTGAAAAACACCATCAACACCATGGTCGATCAACTCAACGCCTTCGCGAGCGAAGTGACGCGCGTGGCACGTGAAGTCGGCACCGAAGGCCGGCTGGGTGGCCAGGCCGATGTGAAAGGCGCGGCGGGCACTTGGAAGGATCTCACAGAGAGTGTCAACTTCATGGCCGGCAACCTGACCAGTCAGGTGCGCAATATCGCGCAGGTGACCACGGCTGTTGCGCTCGGCGATCTCTCGACGAAGATCACGGTGGATGCACGCGGCGAAATTCTGGAGCTGAAGAACACCATCAACACCATGGTCGATCAGCTCAACGGTTTCGCCAGCGAAGTGACGCGCGTGGCACGCGAAGTTGGCACCGAAGGAAAGCTGGGCGGGCAGGCGGATGTGCGCGGGGTGGCCGGCACCTGGAAAGATCTGACCGACTCGGTCAACTCCATGGCGTCGAACCTGACGAATCAAGTCCGTAACATCGCCGGAGTCACGACCGCGGTCGCAAAGGGCGACTTGACGACCAAGATTACGGTCGACGCGCGCGGCGAAATTCTGGAGCTCAAGAACACGATCAACACCATGGTCGACCAGCTCAGCTCCTTTGCCAGTGAAGTAACACGCGTCGCGCGCGAAGTCGGCACCGAAGGCAAACTCGGCGGGCAGGCCGAAGTGCGCGGCGTGGCCGGCACCTGGAAGGATTTGACCGACTCGGTCAACTCCATGGCGTCGAACCTGACCAATCAGGTTCGTAATATCGCCGAAGTGACCACCGCTGTCGCCAAGGGCGATCTGGGACGCAAGATCACTGTGGATGTTCGCGGGGAAATTCTGGAGCTGAAGAACACCATCAACACCATGGTCGATCAGCTCAACAGCTTCGCCTCCGAGGTGACTCGCGTGGCGCGCGAAGTCGGCACGGAAGGCAAACTCGGCGGGCAGGCGTACGTGCCTGGTGTGGCGGGCACCTGGAAAGACCTCACGGACAACGTCAACTTCATGGCGGGCAACCTGACCAGCCAGGTACGCAATATTGCCCACGTGACCACTGCAGTCGCCAACGGCGATCTGTCGCGCAAAATCACGGTGGACGTGCAAGGCGAAATCCTGGAGCTGAAGAACACCATCAACACGATGGTCGATCAGCTCAACAGCTTCGCGTCGGAAGTAACACGCGTCGCGCGCGAAGTGGGTACCGAAGGGAAGCTCGGCGGGCAGGCGCAAGTGCGCGGCGTCGCGGGCACCTGGAAAGACCTCACGGATAACGTGAACTCGATGGCCGCCAACCTGACCACGCAAGTGCGCGGTATCGCCAAAGTCGTCACCGCGGTCGCGAATGGCGATCTGGAACGCAAGCTCGTACTCGAAACCAAGGGCGAGATCGCGGAGCTTGCGGACACGATCAATAGCATGATCGATACGCTGGCCACGTTCGCCGATCAGGTGACTACTGTGGCGCGCGAAGTCGGCGTGGAAGGAAAACTGGGCGGGCAGGCTCGCGTGCCGGGCGCCGCGGGTATCTGGCGCGATCTTACCGATAACGTGAACCGGCTTGCCGCAAACCTCACGACGCAGGTGCGCGCGATTGCCGATGTAGCCAACGCCGTCACGAGCGGCGATCTTACTCGAACTATCTCGGTGGAAGCCCTCGGCGAAGTAGCCGCTTTAAAAGACAAGATCAATGAGATGATCGGGACGCTTGCGCAGACGACGCTCCAAAACAAGAATCAGGACTGGCTGAAAACCAACATCGCGCGCTTCACGAGCATGCTACAAGGCCAGCGTGACCTGGTCACCGTTTCGCGTCTGCTGCTTTCCGAGTTGGCGCCCCTGGTGCAAGCGCAGCACGGAACCGTCTATCTGAGCGAAAGCAATGACGGCGAGACCACTCTCAAGCTGCTGGCCTCGTATGCATTCACAGGAGAAGACGGGCTCCGGCGGCAATTCCGCATGGGAGAGGGCCTGGTGGGGCAGTGCGCTACTGAAAAGCAACGCATTTTGGTCAACGATGTGCCCGACGGCTACATGCAAATCAGTTCCAGTCTGGGGCAGGCCAAACCGTCCAGCATCGTAGTTCTTCCGGTGCTCTTCGAAGGCCAGGCTAAGGCCGTCATTGAACTCGCTTGTTTCGGACGGTTCAGCGACATCTATCTGGCGTTTCTTGACCAGGTGACGCAAAGCCTGGGTATCGTTTTGAACACCATTGCCGCGACGATGCGGACGGAAGAACTGTTGAAGCAGAGTCAGGCACTCGCCGAGGAACTGCAAAAGACCAACGCGGAGCTCGAGGAGAAAGCCCAGCTTCTGGCCGAGCAGAAGACCGAGGTGGAAACAAAGAATCAGGAAGTGGAGCAGGCCAAGGCCGCCCTCGAAGAAAAGGCGGAGCAGTTGGCCCTCACCTCCAAGTACAAATCCGAATTTCTAGCCAATATGAGCCATGAGCTTCGGACGCCGCTGAACAATCTACTCTTACTAGCGCAGATGCTGGCTCAGAACCCGGAGAAGAATCTTACCCAGAAACAGGTGAAATACGCCGAAACGATTCACAGCTCCGGAACCGACCTATTGGCTCTGATCAACGACATTCTGGATCTCAGCAAAATCGAATCCGGCAAGATGGATGTCGAAGTCGGGACGGTCCGGTTTACCGACTTGCGAGATTACTGTTCGCGCACGTTCCGGCACGTCGCAGAAGATAAAGGCCTGGATTTTTCGATCGATATCGATCCGGCTCTTGCCGAAGAAACCATGCAGACCGACTCGAAGCGGCTGCAACAGGTGTTGAAAAACCTGATTTCGAACGGGCTCAAGTTCACCGAGCGCGGCAGCGTCAAAGTACGCTTCGAACGCCCCACGGGCGGTTGGAGCGCCGGGCATCCTGTCTTAAGCCGGGCCAGAAACGTAATTGCGATCTCTGTGTCCGATACCGGTATCGGCATACCGCAGAACAAACAAAGAATCATCTTCGAAGCGTTTCAGCAGGCCGATGGCACGACCAGCCGCAAATATGGCGGAACCGGTCTCGGCCTGTCGATCAGCCGGGAGCTGGCACGCCTCTTGGGAGGCGAAATCAAGCTGCAAAGCGCTCCCGGCGCCGGCAGTACATTCACGTTGTATGTGCCGCAGGTTTACACGCCTGGGACGCCGACGCCGGACTTCACGGCAGAGCGAGTCGCCGCGCCCGCGGTACTGCAGCCGGTAGCCGCGGCTGCGCATCCGGTGGACCTGAACGGCTCGCTTCTTGAAGAGATGGCGATCGAAGACGACCGCGCCACGGTTCGGCCTGGCGACGCTTGTCTGCTCATCATTGAGGACGATGTAACCTTTGCACGCATTCTCCTGGATCTGGCGCACGAACGCGGGTTGAAGGCGCTCGTTGCCTTGCATGGCACCGCCGGCTTGTCCCTCGCACGCGAATTCAAACCGGCTGCCATTACGCTGGACATCCGCCTGCCGGATATGACCGGGTGGGCGCTGCTTGATCGCCTCAAACACGATCCAGCCACCCGCCACATCCCGGTCCACGTGATTACCGGCGACGATAACCGCCGTATGGGGCTCGCTCTTGGAGCGATGACCTATGTGGAGAAGAGCCTGACGCAGGATTCATTGGCTAATATTTTCACCGATGTGGAGAATTCGCTGCATCCGCGATTGAAAACGCTGCTATTGGCCACCTCCGATGCGGTACGGCAGGAGCGTTTGCACGCCCTACTCGAAGGGAGAGACATCAAGATTTTTGATGCCAGCTCGGGTTACGAGGCAGCCGAAGCAGTGCAGCATTTGCGCTTCGATGCCGTGATTCTCGACATACGGCTGGCGGGTATTCCGGCGTTGGACGTACTGGAGCGAATCCAGGAAGAGACGCGCCCGCAGGTTCCGCCCGCCATTTTGTACGGCAAGCGGCCGCTGACACAGGAGGAATCGAACACCATAAGACGCCTGTCGAACGCCGGCGTCGTCAAGCACGTCCAAACCTCCGGGCAGTTGTTGCATAATTCGACGATCCTGCTGCATCGGGCAGAAGTGGATTTGTCGGAACGCCAGCGCGCCTTGCTCGCCGAAGCAAGCAAGTACGACGAGACGCTCGCCGGAAAGAAAGTTCTGGTGGTAGACGACGACGTACGTAACATATTCGCCCTTACGAGCGTCCTGGAGCAGCATGACGTTCAAGTGCTGCACGCGGAAAACGGCCGGGCCGGCATCGAGATTCTGCGAGCAACTCCCGATACAGATCTCGTTCTGATGGACGTCATGATGCCGGGGATGGACGGATATCAAACCACTCGCGCGATCCGACATATGCCGGCCTTCAAGGACCTTCCGATTGTGGCTCTCACCGCAAAAGCGATGAAAGGCGATCGCGAAAAATGTATGCAGGCGGGCGCTTCCGATTACATCCCGAAACCGGTCGACATGGAACAGCTTCTCTCGGTCATGAGGGTGTGGCTCGCTCGCCGCCCGCAGGAAATACAGGCGTTCTAAATGGAGCAAACGATCGATGGCGCGGGGTTGACGCGTACCGACGCGTCGCCGAAGAAGCGGGAGAAAATCCTGCTGGTGGATGACCGGCCGGAAAACCTGATTGCTCTCGAAGCGGCACTTGAAGGGCTCGGCGAAGAATTGGTTCTGGCGAACTCAGGCACCGAAGCCCTTCGCCATTTACTGTCTGAAGACTTCGCGGCCGTTCTGCTCGACGTAAAAATGCCGGACATGGACGGCTTCGAAACGGCTGAGATGATCCGCAGCCGGCCTCGCTCCCGCCAGACCCCTATCATCTTTCTAACCGCCTATAAGAGCGATGCGCACCTGTTTCGTGGCTACGATTTGGGAGCCGTGGATTTTCTCTTCAAGCCGATTGTTCCCGAAGTTCTGCGCTCCAAAGTCGCCGTGTTCGTCGATTTAAGCCGTAAAGCGGAGATGTTGCGGGCTGAGGCAGAGGAGCGGAAGCGAGCCGAAGAAGAAGTTCGAAAGCTGAACGCGGAGCTTGAAAAACGGGTCGAAGAGCGTACGGAGCAGCTTCTGCGATCGAATGAAGAGCTGGCGCAGTTTGCTTATGCCGCCAGCCATGACATTCAGGAGCCCATGCGCGTGGTCTCGCTCTATGCCGAGCTGCTCGAGAGGCAGTACCGCGGCCGGCTCGGACCCGAGGCAGATCTCTATATCCGCCACATCATCGAGAACGCAAAACGAATGCGGGAGATGGTGAGGGATGTCCTCGAATATTCCCGTTTCGATTCGGGCGCGGACGGCTCGTACGTTTCCGTTTCTTGCGATGCGGCGCTGGACGACGCACTCGCAAACCTGCGCTACAACATTCTGGAGAGCCGGGCCCAAATCACGCGTGAGCCTTTGCCGGTCATCAGCGGCGACCCGGTTCAGATCACTAGAGTGTTCCAAAATCTCATCAGCAATGCCATCAAGTACCGGGGGCCCGGCGACCCGGAAATAAAAATTGCCGCGGAGGCGCGAGATCAGGAGTGGGTGATCTCGGTAGCAGACAATGGAGTCGGCATCGCGCCGGAATATCAGGAGCGGATTTTCGGTTTATTCAAACGGCTGCACAGCCGAAGTGAATCTTCGGGCAGCGGCCTGGGCCTCGCGATCTGCCGCAAGATCGTGGGCCGACACGGCGGCCGCATCTGGGTGGAATCCGTTCCAGGCCAAGGCGCAACCTTTCGCTTCACGTTACCTAGAACGGGGCCTTCCCGGTCTTCATTGCAAGCGATTTCCTGATCGGTCTCAATTTTTTCTCAAGTTTTTATAAGGCTGGCCTCAGCAAGCCCGTAATTCCTCCTAACCGTTTCATATATACTAGACCCCAATGCTTCGGACCCTTAGGGGTCTCCGGACTAGCGGTCGCACAGCGGGCGCGCCCGTAACGTCGAACCGTGTTTATTTCAAACGATGGGGTGAATTTATGATTTCAAGTACTCGAATCAGGCCCGTGTGTGGCCATTTCTCGCGGGGGCAACAATGTCGTGGCGGTCCGTTGATTCGCTGGATCGCCCTGTTTGCGATCCTGGTTGCCGCCGCCTTGTCGGCATTCGGCCAGGCCGGCACGGGTGGCACCATCGTCGGGACGGTTACCGATCCATCCGGAGCCGCCGTTCCCAACGCGGCGGTTACCATCACCAACACCGCGACCAATGTTTCAACGAATATTAAGACCAACGATACGGGCCAGTATGTGGTACCTGACCTGCAAATCGGCAAGTACAACGTGAAGATCGAAGCGCCCGGCTTCAAAACAGCCGAGCAGAAAGACATCGTCCTCACCGTCGGCCAGCGCGCGCGTGTAGATTTCCCGCTGGAGGTCGGCACCACCCAGGAAACGGTCACCGTGGAGGCAACCGCGGTTGCCGTTCAATCAGAGTCGAGCGAACTGAGCGACATGATCACCGGACAACAGGTGACGCAGCTTGCAAGCAATGGCCGCAGCATCTACAACCTGGCGACCTTGACGGCAGGCGCTTCAAGCAACATGTCAGACTTCAACGTTCCAACCTCGGCGGGCGGTAACGCAACCGTGAGCTTCAATGGTATGCGCGAAAGCCATAACTTGTACTTGATCGATGGCGGCGAGGCGGCGGACCGTGGCGGCGCGGGCGGAATGGACGTGATGCCGTCGGAAGACGCCATTGCCGAATTCCGCCAGCTCACTTCGAACTACAGCGCCGAATTTGGCTTATCTTCGAGCGCCACCATGACCATGGTCATCAAATCCGGCACCAAAGACCTCCACGCGACGCTGTGGGAATTCAACCGCAACGATGCGCTCGATGCCGGTAATTACGTCAACAACGCCAACCGGGTGGCGTCCCCCGAATTGCGTTTCAATACCTACGGCTTCAATGTGGGCGGACCGGTTTTCATTCCCAAGATCTACAACAAGGACAAGGACCGGACGTTCTTCTTTTACAACATGGAATGGCGCAAGCTGATTCAGGGCGGTAATGTGAACACGGTTGTCCCGGATCCCGGCGAATACGGCGGGGCTTTTGGCTCGATTCAAGTCCGTACACCTTGCCCAAGCCAGATCGCTCCCAACATCGCCAGCAGGTTTTTAGCCGCGGGCCTGGCGCTCAGTACCTGCGACAGCAGCGGCAAGGTGACCACGCCGGCTTACTTCAACAACAACCAGATTCCCGCTTCCCTGCTCGATCCGAATGCCCAGGCGCTGCTGGCTGCTGGCATTTTCCCGAAGCCGAATGGCGCGGCAGATCATTTCATCGGCGGCAATAAGTTACCGACCAATGTGCGCGAGGAGATCGTTCGTATTGACCACCGGTTCTCCGACAAGTTTCAGATATTCGGCCACTACATCGCCGAGCAGGTCGGCCAGACTTACGGCACCACGCAATGGAGCGGTGACAACGTCCCAACGGTTGGAACGTTCTTCACCAATCCTGCCTACCACTACGTTATTCACGCTACTTACTCCATCAAGCCAAATCTATTGAATGAGGTCGCGTTCAACTCGAACGGCAATACACTGACCTTGACTCCGACGGGTACCTACCAGCGCACCAGCAGCATTAAAATCCCGGAGCTCTTTCCAGGCAACAACGACAATCGGATACCCTCCATCAGCCTCGGGCAACTCGGAACGAACTACGATGTTGGCAGTTGGCCCTGGCACAATAAAGCCGACGACTACCAAATTCGCGACGATGTCTCCTGGCTAAAGGGGGCGCATCAATTCCGGTTCGGCGCAAGCTGGGCGCTTTATAAGAAGATCCAGGATCTGTTCGGTCCCACTCAGGGCAATTTCAGCTTTAACGGCCAGTACACCGGCAATGATTTCGCCGATTTTCTGCTGGGTTTATCGAACAGCTACACAGAACTGGCGGTGCAGGATAAAGGCTACTGGAATAACATTTCACCAGCGGCATATATCCAGGACAACTGGAAAGTAAGTTCCCGCCTCACTCTGAACCTGGGGCTCCGTTGGGATGGCATTCCCCATACGTACGAAGCGCACAACCGCATGTCGAATTTCTATCCCGGCCTGTATGACCCAACGAAAGCGGCGGTGCTGACGCCCGACGGCGGCAATATCCAGCCAACGAGCCCGGGCCTCGGGACAAGCCCGAATCCAATCCTGAACGGCTACCAGTTTTACTTGAATGGAATTGGCATCGCCGGACAAAACGGTATTCCGAAGGGATTGGTGAAAGACCAGTGGTTCAACTTTGGTCCGCGGGTCGGCTTTGCCTTTGATCCCACGGGCGCGGGAAAAACTGTGATCCGCGGCGGGTTCGGCATCATGTACGAGCGCATTCAAGGCAACGACATGTATAACGCGGGCCCGAATCAGCCCTTCAGCGCCAGCGTTACATTCAACAACGTGTCGCTATCCAACCCGAACCTCAGCCTGCTCACCGGTACCTCGATAGCAGCACCAGGGTCGGCGCCAATCCCGGTCGGCAGCATCACGGGACTGGCTTATAGCGATTACAAGAGTCCCGCCAGCTATCAATACAGCATTGGTGTTCAACGGCAGCTCTCCGCAGGGTCGGTTCTATCCGTCGCTTATGTAGGCAATCAGAACCGGCATCAGAACGACTACCGCCAAACCAATCTTCCCAGTCCCAGCGTTCTTCCTTGCCTTATCGCAGGTAACGCCGGTTGTCCTTACAACAGCGAAGTGCAATATCGCGGTTTCCACTCGATCGTCATGTCCGAAAACGCCGAGAATTCGCACTACAACGGGCTGCAGGTCGAGTTGCACTCCAGAATCGGGAACGATCTCACGCTCATGGCAGCGTACACCTACTCGCGTGCCATCGATCCGGCGACGGGCGGAGGGAACAACGGCGACCTTTCTACCGTTTCGAACCCATATAACCGGAACTACGATATGGGTCCGAGCGCTCTCGACCGCACCCATATCGCGTTGGTCAATTTCATCTACGATCTGCCGTTCCTACGAACGAGCAACCATGCATTCGCTAGAGCTACGCTCGGCGGCTGGACCGTATCCGGCATCGTCACGATGGAAACGGGGCTTCCGCTGTGGATCACGCTCGGTGGTTCCCAAGGCAGCAACGGCCTGTCGAATGCTACGAACCGGCCCAATGTCAACGGCACGATTCCGACACCGCATAGTTTTGCGCAGTGGTTTGATAAAACGGCGTTCAGCACGCCAGATCCCGGGATCTGGGGAAGTCTGCCCGTTGGAGCTGTCCGTGGTCCCGGCCGCGATAACTGGAACATTTCGCTGTTCAAAGACTTCCTCTTGAGCGAAACCAGGGGAACGAAATTCGAGCTCCGCATCGAGACGTTCAACACGTTTAATCACACGCAGTTCAACGGCGTCAGTTCCACGTACTCCTCCAGCAACTTCGGCCAGGTGACTTCCGTGTGGGATCCACGCGTATTTCAACTTGGCGCGAAGTTCTACTTCTAACGGCTGCCACGAACCATCAACGAGGGCCGCTGACTTTCATCAGCGGCTCTTCTCTTTTCTGTTGCTGTAATTTATGCACGATCCCAAATTCTTTATCGGCCTCTGCCGTTCTTCCAAGCTGCCGGTATAAGCGCGCGAGCCGGTAATGGGCATCGTAGTTCGAGGCGTCGCTTCTAATGGCTTTTCGAAACTCGGTAATCGCTTTCTCCGGTTGCTTGTCCTGCGCGTACAGAATCCCGAGATCCTCATGCGCGACGTGCAAATTTTGCTTTAGCGCGATCGCTCTCTGCAGATATGGAATCGCCTGTTGCGTGTGCCCCGTTTTCATGAGCGTATCTCCGAGATAAGCATTCGCTTCCGGACTGCCGGGCGCCAGCTTCAATTCCTCGCGAAACTGCCGCTCCGCATCGTCATAGCGCTTCTGCTCCCAATACAGATAACCGAGCCCGAAGTGGGCGTTCGGCTCCGAAGGAGCGGCTTTCAGTGCCGCCTCAAATTCCGGAATGGCGTCTGCCGTCCGGCGCTGCGCATCGAGCGCCTCACCCATCAATACATGTACCGCGGACGAATCGGGATCGCGCCTGAGCATCTGCTGGAACAGATCCATCGCCTCTTTCATTTGCCCTGACCACATGTAGCATTTGGCGAGAAGGTATTGCAGTTCGGAGTTGGCAGGGTCTGCCGCCGCCAGCGCCTTGAGCCGCGCAGCGGCTTCGCGGTATTGCCCCAAACCGAATTCGCTCATGGCGATGAGCGTTTCCGTCCTGTCGTTCGGCGACCGCGCGTCTTCCTTTTCGAACGCCCCCAGAGCCTGGCGGAAATTACCCAACTTGAACCATGCCAAGCCGAGATTGAAGTACAGCCCAGGGATATTCGCGTCCAGCGCAGCCGCGCGCTGGTACGCCTGAATCGCTTCTTTGTATTTGTTTTGCTTTGCGAGCGATAAGCCCAGATTGGCCTCGGTCAGCGCGTCGGAGTTCGCGGCCTGGGCGAGAACGGAAGTGGTAAGCCCGATTGCGACAATCGCTTGCAGGAGACACCGCTTCATTCGGCCGACTGAACCGCCTCTTCAATCATCTCCCGGATCATCGCAATCGCTTTCTGCCGTTCGCCTGTGCGCAACGCCTCTAAAGCACCCGAATCCACAATCCGGTACCACAGACCGCGGCGCGTGCTGAAATCCGGCATACGCGTCGTGATCTCCGGCCGCACTTCTTTCAGAAGTTCAACCAAATCTCCGTATTCCGGTCCGACATTGCTTTGCAAAAACTCTTTCAACCGGACTGCCAAGGCCGGAGCCCAGCCGTTGGTCGAAATCGCAATGGTCAGGTCGCCCTGGCGATGAACCGAGCCAAAGCTGAACCGGCAATGCTGTGGCTCGTCCACCGCGTTGCACAGCACTCGCCGCTCTTCGGCTAGCCGAAACACCTCTGAGTTATCATCCCGATCCGTGATCACCAAAAAGCAGTCATCGAGATCGTTCGGACGAAAATCGCGCGCCTCCCAGCGGATCAGACCCGCAGCGGCAAGCTCCTGAATGGCCGGCTCGGCGCTCGGGTTTACATAGGTCACGTTGGCCGACGTGTCCACTAACCCATGAATCTTGCCAGCGAGTTCGTGGCCTTGCCCCGTAACAAGGCAGTTCTTGCCAGCAAGGTCGAGAAAGATGGGATAGCGGAAATTCACAGCGGAAATCCGATCCTACCAGTCGCGTCCTTTTATCCTGTAGTTATTGCCAGTCCCACGTCTGTTTCTGATCGATAGCTTCGGTTTTATTTTTCGCGCTTACCATGCCCGCGCGCGCAGCAATGCGCCGCCCATGCGCACCAGCGCCGGCCTGTCGACCGAAGCGATTTTCATTTTCCACAACATGCTTCGCAAGCTGACCACCAGCTTCAAACCCGATTACATTGCCGCCATTTTCGAAAGCAGCGAACCGACGTTTCGCTCCGAGAGCTTTGCCGAATACAAAGCGAACCGCGCAGAAATGCCGCACGACCTCGCCGAACAGATCCCGTATATCCGCCGCATCCTGGGCGCCATGCACATCCCCGTCCTGCAATTTCCCGGCTATGAGGCCGACGATGTCATTGGCGCGATCGCCTGCCGCGATCACGGCTGCCCGCTCGAAGTGGTCATCGTATCGAGCGACAAAGATATGCTCCAGCTCGTCAATGACCGCGTCTTCATGCTCAATCCGATGAAGGACGACGAGTGGTACGACTCGGCCAAAGTCGAAAAGTTCATGGGAGTGAAGCCGGGCCAAGTGGCCGACCTGCTCGCGCTGATGGGCGATTCCATCGATAACATTCCCGGCGCTCCGGGCATCGGCGAAAAGGGCGCTCGCGATCTGATTCTGCAATTCGGTTCTGTCGAAGCGGCCATTGAGCGGTCCTCCGAGGTCAGCCGCAAGATGTACCGCGAGAGCCTGCAAAATCATCGCGACCAGATCCTACTCAGCAAGCAGCTCGCGCAGATTCAAACCAAAGTTCCAATAGAATGGGAGCTCGAATCCTTGCGGGCGCAGCCGCCCAGCAATTCGGCCCTGAAGGCGCTCTATAAAGAACTGGAGTTTTTCAGTCTTTTGAAGGATCTCCCTGCTGAGGACGATAGCGCCACGCGCGATTATGGAACGCTCACCGATGCAGCCGCTATAGAGCAATGGCTGAGCAAGCGTCCGGCGGAAGCGCCCGTTGCCGTGACTTTGGATTTGACCAATGGGTTCGTCGGGCTCTCATACCGCATCGGCGAAGGGCGCGCCGTACCCACTTCCCTGCTCCCGCACGTTCGCGAACTGATCGAATCGGACAGTGTGGTGAAAGTCGTTCACGACGTTAAATCCTTCCTGCTCGCGGCCGAGTCTCTCGGCTTGCGGCCACAGAGATTAGACGACGACGTGATGCTTTACGCATTCCTGTTGAACGCCGACCCCGGCGGCTGTTCGCCCGAGGCGCTGGCCGAACGCATGTTGGACCGCAAACTGAATCCCGCCGCGGACCAGCAGGCCGAAACGATTCTAACTTTGGCGGAAACCCTGAAGCCGCAGGTGGAGCAGCAGGAACTCGGCGGAGTCTACCGCGAAATCGACCGCCCGCTGGCTCCCGTCCTAGCGCAGCTTGAACGTAACGGCATCCGCGTCGATACCGCGGTTCTCGCCGAACTTTCTACCCGCCTTTCAGAACGGATTGAAGGCTTCGCGCGAAAGATTTACGAGCTGGCCGGGCATCCGTTCAACATCAACTCTCCGCAGCAGTTGGGGAAGGTTCTGTTTGAAGAGATGAATCTGCCCGCGCCGGTCAAATGGGGCAAAGGGAAAGTGATCTCCACCGCGGCCGATGTGCTGGAAGGCTTGGCCCCCTCGTATCCAGTCGCGCAACTGGTTCTCGACTACCGCCAGCTCACGAAGTTGAAGGGCACTTATATTGACGCCCTCCCGCAACTCATTCGTCCCGAAACCGGCCGCCTGCACACGACGTTTAATCAGGCCGGGGCCGCTACCGGACGGCTCTCGTCCTCGAACCCGAACTTGCAGAACATTCCCATCCGCACGGAAGAAGGCCGCGAGATTCGGGCAGCATTCATTCCCGAATCCGGTTGGGATCTGGTCGTCGCCGATTACTCGCAAATCGAGCTTCGCCTGCTCGCGCACATGTCCCGCGATCCGGTGCTGGTGGATTCTTTTAGCAAGCAGGAAGACATCCACCGGCGCACGGCTGCGGAAGTGTTCAACGTGGACCCGGCGATGGTTACTCCCGACATGCGGCGCGCCGCCAAGACCGTTAATTTCGGGATCGTCTACGGCCAAACTCCGTTCGGCCTGGCTCAGACGCTGTGCATCGACCGGAAAGAGGCCGAGCTCTACATCCGCCGCTATTTCGAACGATACGCGGGGGTGCGCGAATTTATCGACCGCACCATTGGGGAAGTGCGTGAAACCGGCGTTGCGAAAACCCTGTTAGGCCGGCGCCGTCCCATTCCCGATATGCGCAGCCGCAATCCTTCAGCCCGTTCTTTCGCTGAGCGCACGGCTGTTAATACGCCGCTGCAAGGCACCGCGGCCGATCTGATCAAGCTCGCTATGATCCGTATTGCACATCTGCTCACAGCACACCGCATGCAATCCCGCATGCTGTTGCAGGTGCACGACGAACTGGTATTCGAAGCGCCGCCTTCGGAAACCGCGCAATTGGAGGAATTGGTAAAGAGAGAAATGGAGAATGTACACGAATTGTCTGTGCCGTTGCTAGTGGAGGTCGGGAGTGGTCCCAATTGGAGAGATGCGAAGTGACCCGGCGGGAACTGCTCGCTGCGTCCCTTGCTGCCATCGCAACCGGCTGTAGCGGAGGCAAGAAGTCTGCCAAAATGGAGCCTGCTCCGGCTCAGTATAAGGTGGGGATGCAGACTACGAAGGGCGATGTCGTGATCCTGGTCCATCGCGATTGGTCGCCGATCGGGGCCGATCATTTCTATGAGCTCACCAAGATGGGCTTCTATAACAACAACGCGTTCTTTCGCGCATTGAAAGGATTCGTTGTCCAGTGGGGCATCAATGGCGATCCGCAAGTGAACAAGTCCTGGAGCGACATTTCGATTCCCGACGATCCGCCGAAAGTCTCCAACAAGACCGGAACCGTTGTATTCGCGAAAACGAGCGAGCCGAATTCGCGGACAACTCAGGTGTTCGCCAACTTAGCTGATAACAGCGCGACGTTAGACCCGCAAGGCTTCACTCCGTTCGGCGAGGTGATTCAAGGGCTGGATAACCTGATGCACGTTTACATGGATTACGGCGACATTCCGCCGAACGGCACAGGTCCCAATCCGGCCGCGATTGCCGATATCGGCAACGCCTATCTCGAAGAGCACTTCCCCAAGCTGGATCACATCAAGAAGGCGCAGATCATTTCGTAGCGGCCGCCGTGTGCTGGGCGATCCAGTTGCCGATCAGGTTCAGGGCATCGGGCGCAATCGTTTCCTTAATAGTTTCGTACTCCCAGCCCAGGCCCGTTTTGGCAGGCTGCAATAGATAATTCAAACCGGGGAAGAGATGTACCGTAACGTCGTGGTTGCCGCCGCGCGCGAGCGCTGCTTTGATGGCATTTAGATTCCGCTCGGGATTGAGCTGCATGTCTTTTTCGCCATCGATGGCGAGCGCCGGACACTTCACCTGCTGTAGCACCTTCGCCGGATCGTAGGAGAGAAACCAGTGCAGCCAGGGCGAATTCATGCGTTGCACTTGCGGCTGCCAGTGCGCGGCAAACACGCGTTCATCTTCCGGCAGGCTGTTTAGCGTCGCGCTGAGCTGGGCGGGCGTCTTGCCCTCGCGAACCATTTTGTAAAGCATGCTCCCGATCTCTTTATCCGCGCTGATCTGCTCTTCCGGGATATGGGCGGCTTTCTCGGAACGCTCGGTTTGCTCCAACAGAATCTGTTCGCCGTTCACGCCGGGAGCTCCGATTAATACCAGAAACGCAATCTGCGGCATCTTCACCGCAACCATCGGAGCGACCAGGCCGCCTTCCCCATGCCCGAGCAGCCCGATGCGCTTGGAATCGACATCGGATCGGGTCATTAGATAACGGACACCTGCTTCGGCGTCCGAAGCGAAATCCTGAGTGGTCGCTTGTTCGAACTGGCCGGTCGATTTACCGACTCCTCGTTTATCCACCCGCAAGACGGCCAAACCCTGCCGGGTTAGATAGTCGGCCAGAACCTGAAACGGCTTGTGGCCTGCAATCGTTTCGTCCCGATCCATGGGGCCGGGTCCTGCGATCAGCAGTATCGCCGGAAACGGACCGCCGCTCGCCGGCTTGGTCAGAGTCCCGGCCAATGTCACTCCCGCTGCGTCTGGATTGGCATACGTAACGGACTCTTCTTGTCCCTGGCAAACGAGAGAGACGGCAAACACCAGGGCCAGTAAGCGGCTCAAATACATCGAATTTATGATAAGACCTGCGCATGGATGAGAAACTGAAAGAACAAGATGACTGGAAACGAGATTCGGGCCAAGTTTTTGCAATATTTCGGGGAGCGGAACCACCGAGTGGTTCGAAGCGCATCCCTGGTGCCTGCAAACGACCCGACTTTGCTGTTTACAAATGCGGGAATGAACCAGTTCAAAGAAGTGTTCCTTGGACTGGAGAAGCGCGATTACTCGCGCGCCGCTTCGGCTCAGAAGTGCGTGCGGGCAGGCGGCAAACATAACGATCTGGAGAACGTCGGCTACACGCGGCGCCACCACACGTTTTTCGAGATGCTCGGCAACTTCTCCTTCGGCGACTATTTCAAGCGCGATGCCATTGCGTTTGCCTGGGAACTGGTCACCAGCCCGCAGTGGTTTGGGATGCCAAAGGACCGGCTGTACGTCACGATCTTCCGCGAAGACGACGAAGCCGAAAAACTCTGGAGCGAAGTGGCCGGAGTGCCGCGGGATCGCATCTTCCGTCTGGACGAAAAAGACAATTTCTGGCAGATGGGCGAGACTGGCCCGTGCGGCCCGTGCTCGGAGATTCACTTCGACTTAGGCCCTTGCGCGGCGGAAAAGGGCCGCGAGCACGAACAGTTTCCATCGGACGCCGGCGGGCGCTACGTCGAGATCTGGAATCTGGTCTTCATGCAGTTCGACCGGTCGGAAGATGGGAAACTGACGCCGCTTCCCCGCCCTTCCATCGATACCGGCATGGGGCTGGAACGCGTGGCCGCGGTGATGCAGGGCCATCTGTCGAATTACGACACGGACCTGATCCGGCCGATTGTGGAGCACGCGGCGGAACTGCTGCATGTGGAGCGGCATGCCAATGAACGCGCCGATATTGCGCTGCGTATCAATGCCGATCACGCCCGCGCGACTACTTTTCTGATTCATGACGGCGTGGTGCCGTCGAATGATGGGCGCGGCTATGTGCTGCGCAAAATTATGCGGCGGGCCATGCGCAACGGAAGGCTCGTAGGCGCGTCTGAACCCTATTTACACAAACTCACGGCATTCGTGGCCGAGTTGATGAAACCGGCGTATCCGGAACTGCGCGAGAGCGTCGAGCGCGTGAGCCGGATCGTTCGCGATGAAGAGACTCGCTATGCCACCACGTTCCAGGTGGCCGAGCGCTTTTTCCAGGAAGAGGCCAAGTCGGCCGTTAACGGCGTCCTCCCGGGTGCAGCGGCCTTCAAGTTATACGACACGTATGGCTTGGCTCTGGACGAGCAGGAAGAGATGGCGCGCGAATTCGGCCTGACCATCGATCGCGAGAACTTCGCCGCGGAGATGGCCCAGCAGCGTGCTCGCGCCAGGGCAAGCTGGAAAGGCGCGGACAAGGCGCAGATCGCGGACGTTTACAAGGAATTACCTGCGGTTGAATTCATCGGCCGCGAAACGTTGGAAGCGCCGGTCGAAGTCGCCCGGCTGATCGTCGAGAAGCAGCCGGTGGATCTGGTGGAGCAAGGCCCGGCGGAAATTGTATTTCTCAAGACTCCTTTCTACGCCGAGTCCGGCGGGCAGGTGGGGGATACAGGTCTTTTGCTCAATGCGGAAACTCGCGAAAAGGTCGCGGTGGTAGAAGGCGCGTACAAGGCCACTCCGGTGGCGATGGTGCAGAAGATTCATGTCCTCCAGCCAATCCGAACTGGCGACCGGCTGATTGCTGCCGTCGATCCGCCGGCACGCGGCGCGACTATGCGGAATCACACGGCCACGCATCTGCTGCATGCCGCTCTGCGGCAGGTGTTGGGAACGCACGTGAAGCAGGCGGGCAGCGTCGTCGAACCGGGCAGGCTTCGGTTCGACTTCACGCATTATTCCGCAATGACCGAGGACGAGATTCGCGAAGTGGAGCGTCTGGTGAACCAGCAGATTCTGCTCAACACCGAAGTAACCACGGACATTATGGATCTGGATCGCGCGCTGGCTACCGGAGCCATGGCGCTGTTCGGCGAGAAATATGGCGATAGCGTGCGGGTGGTCAGTATTCCCGGTTTCAGCCGCGAGCTGTGCGGCGGCACGCATGTGGGGCGGACCGGCGATATCGGCCTGTTCAAGATCATTTACGAAGGAAGTATTCAAGCGGGAACCCGGCGAATCGAAGCGATTACGGGGGAAGGCGCGCTGGAGCGCTTTCAACAAGCGACCGCGCAGATCGCCGAAGCGAGCAAGTTGCTCCGCAGCGCCGAAACCAATGTTGTCGATCACCTCGAAAAGCTGCTGGAGGACAAGAAAATTGTCGAGCGGGAACTAAAGCAGCTCAAAGAGCGGTTCGCTCATCAACAGATCGAAAAATTAACCGGCCGGGTGCTAAACGGAGCAACCGTAGTCGCGGAACGCGTAGAAGGGCTCGATTCCAAGCAATTGCGTGTGCTGGCCGATTCGCTGCGGAACAAGTTCGGGAGCGCGGTGATCGTAATCGCTTCGGTAAACGATTCGAATGTGTCGATCGTTTCCGCGGTCAGTAAGGATCTTACGGCGAAAGTGCAAGCCGGGAAGTTGGTGGGCGAAGTGGCGAAGGCAGTTGGCGGAAAGGGCGGCGGCCGTCCCGATATGGCCGAGGGAGCCGGCAAAGACCCGCATGCTCTACCCTCGGCGCTGGCAAGCGTCTATGAAAAAGTCGGGGCGCTGCTCTGATGGAAGAGTTCGACGTCGCGATTGTCGGCGCGGGGCCCACGGGTCTCGCCTGCGGTATCGAGGTACAGAAGCGCGGGTTCCGCCCAGTTCTTTTTGATAAGGGTTGTGTCGTCAATTCGATTTACCACTACCCGATCAATCTCGTTTTCTTCACGACTCCGGAGTTGCTCGAAATCGGCGACATCCCGATGACGTCGCTCAACGAAAAGCCGGGGCGCACGGAGGCCCTGAAGTACTACCGCCGGGTTGCGGATCACTATAAGCTCGACATTCACCAGTACGAGCGCGTGCTGGGCTTCGACGGCACAGATGGCAAGTTCACCATTCGCACGGAAACGAACTGGGGCGAGCCGCATTGTTATTCCGCACGCAAGATTATTCTTGCGACGGGCTATTACGATATTCCGAACCAGTTAAACGTTCCGGGCGAAGACCTGGACAAAGTCATCCATTACTATCGCGAAGCGCATCCTTACTACAACCACGATGTGCTGATTGTCGGCGCGAAGAACTCGGCTGCTATTGCCGCGCTCGAACTATTCTGGACGGGCGCACGCGTCACCCTGGTGCATCGTGGTGCGGGCATTTCGCACAACGTGAAGTACTGGATCAAGCCCAACATCGAGAATCGAATCAAAAACGGCGAACTGAAAGCTTACTTTCACAGCAGTGTAAAAGAGATCCGTCCACACGACGTGGCGATTCAAACGCCGGACGGCGAAGTCACGCTCAAGAATGATTTCGTGTTTGCGATGACGGGGTATCGTCCCGATTTCGAATTTATGAGCGAGCACGGAATCCATCTGGACGCGGCCACATCCAAACCGATCACGAACCCGGAAACGCTCGAAAGCGAACGCGCGGGGGTTTACCTCGCGGGAGTGATTGTAGCCGGCACGCACACCAACGAGATCTTCATCGAAAACGGACGCTTTCACGGCAAGGTGATCGCCGAAGCAATCAGCCGTAGTTTGCGCAGCATGCCCGATTAAGTACTGGTTGTTCTAGGACGAATTTCGAAGTGCTCAGGGAATTTGGTTGGGTGGGCTTTGAGTTGGGTATTTGAAGAAATTACAGGTTGGTGTGTCTTGATTCTGTGGGTATCGGATGCGGAGCAACCATCGTTCCCTGAGCTAATCTTTTCACGTACACCCGCTTATTAGCATCTGGGATACCAAACGACAAAACGCGTATTTTCAAAGATTTGAGTTCAAGGCGCTGCGCTACGAGCGCATTTTTTACCGAGGCAGCGGCGGAGCGGTGGGCAGATTTGCCGGAATGGCCGAAGAACGCGGCACGTGTCCGGTAACTGCTTCATCGATGGATACATGATTCACTTGCAGCGTGGTACCGAGCGTCTGATTGAGACCGATGCGCGCTTCGCTATAGGCGACGAGCGCCGCGACTTCGGCGGATTGCGCGGTTGCGAGGTCGCGCTGCTGCTGCACCACGAGATAGGTAGTGGACGCGCCGAGTGAAAACTTCTTCTGCTCGGCCTCCAGCAATTGCTGCTCGAGGATGCGGTTGTGCACCGCGGCCTGATAGCGCGCACGCGCCTGCCGCAACCCGATCACCTGATTCGAAACATCGACGGCGATTTCGTTGATGTTTTTTGCATTCTGCAATTGCTGCTGGCGCAAACCCAGCTCGCCGACGGCGTAGTCGGCTTGCGCCTGGCGGTTGCGCAGGGTGGGCGCGACAAATCCGCCCACGCTTTGGCTGGGGAAATTGCGCCGGATCATTTGACCGAGCGCATTTGTCAGGCCGCCTACGAAGTAAGGGTCCGGAAGTTCACAGAGAAGACTGGGGCCTCCGCGCGTCGCGGGACAAGGGCCGAACCCCGGAGGAATATTCGCTCCGCTGCTCAGGATCTGGGATTGCTCGCTGGGAGGGATGGGGTCGCCCTGGCGTGTGCCCGAGAGACCCTGCTGTTGCACGGTGGCCAGAACATCCAGCGTCGGCAGGATTCCATTCTCCGTGCCGAGATTGGCGGTTTTCGTACTCTTCAGACTCAGCTTTTCCGCCGCGATATCGGGACGGTTGGCGAGCGCTGTCGCGACCAGATCTTTCATGGGAGGAAATTCATCCTTTTCCGGAACCTCGATCCGATCGAGCGGAATGATTTGAACTTCACGGAGCAGCGGATCGGCCAATCCGGTACGGCTAAGAGTATTTTTCAGCGAGATCTCCTGCTCCTGAAGCGTGGTTTGGGAGGCCGCCAAATCCTGCTGCGAAGACGCGACCTGCGCCTCTGCGGTGGTCACGTCCAGGGGCGCCATGGTGCCAATCTGCACCTGCTTCTTGGTGTCCTCATAAAATCGCTGAGCCACATTTAGAGCGCTCTGCTTTGCTTTCAGGTCTTCGTAATCGGCGACCAGACCGTAATAGAGGTTCAAGGTGTTCACCACAGCGCCAATCACCGCCGATTTAAAGTTGAGATCGTTGATGTTCCCCGCGATCTTAGCGACGGTGATGTTCCGCGAATTTACGGCGATTCCAAAGCCGCTGAGCAGATTGTGGCGGAACTGGAGCGACACCAAGGTTCCGTTTTGCGGGTTCAGAAGGTCCGTCGGCACATTCTCATTCAAATAAGAGTTGCGGAAATTCAGTGTGATGGTGCCGCCCGTGATTAATCCTTTACTGATCGACTCGTTATAGCCGCGGGTGTTCTCGATCCAGTTGGTCACTCCCTGCAGGGTGGAGTTCGCAACCGGCGTTGATCTGTGAGAAAAAGCTTCCGTGCTTTGAAAGGTTGGATCGAGCGTCGGGGTTACGGGACCGATCTGTGTGATGCTGGCGCCGACAGAGTTGGAAGTGCTGTTGTTTCCGCCGGAGATATTGATGCCAGTGGCGCTCTGGGCGCCGGCCGCGCCTTCCCCAGAAACGACCGTTCCCGTTTGCGAGGTACCGCTCGGAAGGCCAGGCAAGGGTCCGCCTGCCTCGGCGCGCTCGATGTTCCACTGATCGATCAGAGCATTGTAGCGATCGGCTTCCAGATCCAGATTGTTTTCGAGCGTGAGCGCGATTGCATCCTGCGCTGTGAGATAGAGCTTGCCGCCGCGGATGAGGCTCTGCAGGCGTCCGGCGTTCGTTAAACGCGGCGGCGGGATGTGAGCAGGCTTGTAAGGACGAATGAATATGCTGCCTGTGGGTTTCTCCGAAGAGATGGAAGGTACCTGGGCCCACAGGCAGGAGCAAGACAATACGACCGAGAGGCTCTTACAGAACCACGCGCGCAAGCAAGTGGCCGAATGAGCACGCGTCATTGGACTTGCTCCGGGTTGGGGAGTTTGGCGGGCAGGACGGACTGGCGCGCGACGCGTCCGGACAGCGCCTCGTCGTAGGAGATGTGGTTCACTTCCATCGTGGTGCCCATCGCCTGATCGAAATTGATCTGCGCGTGGCTGTAATTCGCCAGCGCTTGCGTCTCGGTGCTTTCGGCGGCGGCCAACGTCTGTTCATCCGTTACGACCTGGAACACGGTGGATGCTCCGAGCGTGTACTTTTTCTTGTCGGCGTCCAAGGTCTGTTGCTGCAGAATGCGGGCCTTCACGGCAGAGTCGTATCGCACCCGCGCCTGCCGCAGGCCGATGACGGCATTTTGCACATCGACACGCACCTGGTTTATGGCCTTCTGCAGGGTGATTTCATCCTGACGCTTCTGAAGCGCCGTCGATGCGTAGTCGGCTTGCGCGGCGCGATTCCGCAGCGGAATGCTCAAAGAAAGGCCGGCCGAGTAGCTGGGGTAATCGCGGCCGAAGATCTGGCCCAGCAAACTTCCATATCCGCCGATGATGGCGGGAATTCTGGGGATACAGCCTTCGGGCGCACTGGGGCTGTTGCAGACAGGCGGCTCCAACACGTTATAAGTCCCAGCCAGGGCATTGTTGGTCAACTGAGCAAAGACCTGCAGAGTCGGTTTCAACTCATTCTTGATGCCGTTCAGATTGATGCTGTCGCTGTCAATATTCAGCTTCTGCTGTTGAATCTCGACGCGGTTCTTCAAAGCTTGCTGCACCAGATCTTCGATGGGCCGCTCTTCCTGCTTCTGCGGAACCGAAAACGTATCGAGTGGAATCACGTGCACTTCCGCCAGCAGTGGGCTGGCAACGCCATTGCGGCTCAGAGCGTTTTTCAGGACGGTCTCCTGCTGTAGCAGGTTCGTCTGAGCAATGAGCAGATCCTGCTGGCTCGAATAGACCTGGGCTTCGGCGCGCGTCACTTCGATGGGAGCCAAGGTGCCGATTTGCACCTGCTTTTTGTTGTCTTCGTAGAGAGCTTGCGCGGTAGCGAGTTCATTCTTGCGCGCTCTCACATCGTCGTAAAAGCTCACCAGGTCCCAGTAGAGGTTCAATACCGCGGAAGCCGTCGTGATGACCTGCAGTTTGAAGGTGAGATCCGAGACCTTTTCGTTATTCTTCGAGATGCGAATGAAGCGCGTGAGGACCGACCTTCCGAAACCTTGCAGCAGGTTCTGCGAGATCTGAAAATCGAGATCGCCTGAAAAGTACGGGTTGATGTTATACCGCGCGCTGTTATAGCGGTTCCACTGACCTGCATAGGTAAGCTGCCAGAACGTGCCGAAGTGGCTGTATTGCGAATACTGCGCTTCGTACGTCCGCTGGCTATTGATGAGTTCGGTCGTCCCTGTCAGAACCGTGTTCGACAAGGGCGACGTGTAATGGCCAAAGTTTCCATACAGGAATAGCTGGGGGTCAAAACTTGGAACAGCGGGGCCCAGCGAAGTGAGGAGGCCACTGGAGCTGACGCCTGAATTCGCGGCGGAAAGCGCGCTCGAAGTGAGGCTGACACCGGTGAGGCTGACGCTCTGCGGGCCTTGCGCGACGCCAGTGCCCACCGAGCGGAGCTGTCCGCCGCCCTCGGTTCGCTTGGTGACCTCTTTTTGAAGCAGCGGGTTGTAGCGCTGGATTTCGATATCGAGGTTATTTTCGAGCGCGAGCGCGATCACGTCCTGCGCGCTCAGATAGAGATTGCCGCCCCGGACGAGTGCTTGCAGGCGATCCGAGTTGTTCAGATTGATTTCGGGCACGTAGCTGGGCTTGTAGGGGCGCGTCAGCCAGCCGAGCCGTCCGTTCGGCGGCGTGATTTTGATGGCGTTTTGCGCCGGCATGCTGCCTGTTGCCACTAAAAACGTGCAGAGTAAACACAGAAATCCTTGAAATCGTCTCATCAATATCGTCTACGACCTTCAAATTAGAAGCTAAGCGAGAGAACGGCCTGTTTTCCGGCTTCCCTACAGAGTTGGCCCGTTGCCAACGAAAACGAGATGCGCACAGCACAAGTTCCGTGATTTATTTTGGCGATTACTCCGTATTGTAGCGATGGGCCAGTCAATTGCTTCCGAACGGTATCCCTCCGCAAGCTCGTTGCCATCGGATGCGCTGGCTAACGCATTCATTCTTCAAGAAGCGGAGTGGCACTGAGTGTTCGTTTTTGGGATAGGCGCTGCCAGTTTTAGAAAATCCGGGAGCTTGTTATCCTTTCGGCTGTAATGGCAGATTCCACGATGGACCTGTTCGAGCAGACGGGCGCGTATTTACGCGGTCATTTCCGATTGACTAGCGGCCTGCATAGCGGGGAGTATCTCCAGTGCGCCAAGGTTCTGGCTTTTCCGGTTTACGCCGAACGGCTGGGACGCGAGCTGGCGCACAAGCTGCAAGGCGTCATCGGTGACAGTTCGGTGGACGTGGTGGTCTCGCCGGCGATGGGCGGCATCGTGATCGGGCACGAAGTGGCGCGAGCGCTAAATGCACGCGCTCTCTTCACGGAGCGCGATGCAGCCAGCAACGAAATGACGCTACGCCGCGGCTTTGAATTGCAACCGCGGGAACGCGTGGTGGTGATTGAAGACGTGATTACGACCGGCGGAAGCACGCAGGAAGTGGTGCGCGTCGCGCAGGCTGCGGGCGCTGAAGTGCTGGCTGCAGGTTCGATTATCGATCGCAGCAACGGACTCGCAGATGTGGGCGTTCCGCGCGTTGCGCTGGCGACGCTGAACCCGGTTGCGTACAAGCCCGAGGAATGCCCGCTATGCCGCGTGGGGCAACCGATCGTCAAGCCCGGTTCGCGAAGGACCTGATTGCGTTGCGGCGATTGCGTTTCGACGTCGCTTACGACGGCACGGATTTTCATGGCTGGCAGGTGCAGCCGGGGCTCCCAACCATTCAAGGGACACTCGAAGAGGTAATTGAAGTCATCGAGGGCGCGCCGGTCCATGTGAGCGCGTCCGGGCGGACCGATGCGGGCGTTCACGCGCTGGCGCAGGTCGCTGCGGTTTCGCTGCGCAATTCGATTCCGCCCGACAACTTCCGGCGCGCGGTGAACCGGCTGCTGCCTTATACGATTCGCATCACGAATGTCGCTGAGGCGGCTCCCGATTTTCATCCGCGCTTCGAGGCGCGGCGCAAGTCCTATGAATACCGGATTTTCCGCGAAGAGGTGTGCTCGCCATTCGAGCGGCGGTTCGTGTATCACCATCCGTACCCGCTGGACGAACCGGCGATGCTCGCAGCCGCGCCGCTATTTGAAGGGGAGCACGATTTCACGGCGTTTGCGGCGGCGGACGAGAAGGACGCGCTGAATGCCTCCAGGGTGCGCACGATCTTTCGATCCACTCTGGCCAGAGATGGCCCGCGGCTCGTCTATCGGGTCACGGGGTCGGGATTTTTGAAGCACATGGTTCGGAATATCGCCGGGGTGCTGCTGGAGGTGGGGAAAGGAAATTTCGGGCCCGAAGGCGTGATGGCGCGCTTGGAGCCGGGATGCGGGATCAAGCCGGGTCCGACCGCTCCGGCCAGCGGGTTGTTCCTGGTTTCGGTGGAATACGGGTGAGCAGGTCAATTTTTGCGAAACGAAATTCGAGGGGTGATTTGTTTCCCATTGCCTCACTCGAACGAGCATTCGTAGAGTGCGAGATTGATGCGGCCGCCATTAAATCGCACGCCTTCTCTTTCGAGCAGTAAGCGTTGATACATTGCTCCGTCTTCGGTCGTTTTCAGCACACCGCCTGCGCCCACCACGCGCTGCCACGGTACATGGCTCCCGTACTTGCGCAAGAACCGGGCCACCTGCCGATGGTGGCGGGGGTAACCGGCCGCAGCGGCGACCTTTCCGTAAGAGGCCACCTTGCCCTCTGGAATGGAAAGGATCGTCTGCATGATCGCTTGTTCGGCGCGCGTCATGGGTGCTTCACGTGTGTTTTGCCACGTACAACAATAGACCAAAGACTACGACGGGGATGGCCGCGAGCATGAGATAGAAGAGAATTTTGCGATGCAGAGGCGAGCGGCGATGTTTCCAGTCCGTTAGTTCAGGGCGTTCGGAGACGCCGACCCGTTCGGGGTTTCGCAGATCCTGTCCCATTTCGCGCGCGCTGCCGTAGCGGTTTTTGGGGTCGCGTTCGATGGCGCGATACACGATCTCCTGCAACGCAGGCGAGATGGACGAATCGATTTCCCGCGGCGGCACGGGATTGTTCAGCAGGCGATCGTTCATGATGGCAAATGCATTCGGGCCTTGAAAGGGAGTTTGCCCCGTCAACATTTCGTACAGCATCACGCCGAGCGCATAGACATCGCTGCGTCCGTCGCCCCGTTTGCCCTTCACCTGCTCCGGTGAGATGTAATCGGGCGTCCCCATCAACTGGGACAGCTTGGCGAAGGTGAGGCGGCGCGCGCCTTCCTGCCCGGCAATGCCGAAATCGATCAGCTTCACGCCGTCAGTCGCGTCCACCATAATGTTCTCCGGCTTCAGATCGCGGTGGACGACACCGTGCGTGTGAATGTATTCCAAGGCATCGCAAATTCCAAGCGCGATGCGAACCGCACGATCGGGCGGCAGTTTTTTCTCTTCACGCAAGATGTCGCGCAGCAGGCGGCCGTCCACCCATTCCATGGCCATGTAGACCTGGGAGCGATCCGGATTCTCCAGCACCTTCATCACGCCGGGATGATCGAGCTTTGTGCCGATATCCTGCTCGCGATGGAAGCGGTCGTAGAAGACCGGATCGCTTTCAACTTCCGGATGCGGAATTTTGAGCGCCACCTGCCGGCCGGAGCGCAGATCGACGGCCCGAAAGATAGAAGCCATCCCGCTGCGAGCCACCAGCGACTCAATGCGGAAATGGTCAAGTTGGTCGCCCGCGCGGAGTGCCGTCATGCCTCACTGGATCTTGTAATGTCTTCCGCGATACATGCCGACTCGCTCCACACTTCGAACACGAATCACCTGGACGCTTATATTATCGCTGCCGTCGCGCTCGTTGGCGAGCGCGACCAGCTCGCGGGCTGCATCTTCCAATGGCGAGTCCGGGGCCACAATTCTGGACATGTCCTCTGCGTTTACCGAACGGTGGAGTCCATCCGAGCACAGCAACAGCACGTCGCCGGCAAAGATCTGGTGCTCGCTGGTGTCGACGCTCAGAAACATTTCGTTACCCACGACGCGGCTGAGCAGGTGAGCCGTCGAGCCATTCGAAGCTTCTCGCGCGCTAATCAGGCCGAGACGCAATTGCTCGTTTCCAACGGTGTGATCGCGGGTGAGAGGGGCGGCGAAACCCTGGCGCAGGAGATAGCAGCGGGAATCGCCGGCGTGGGCGATGGCCGCGCGATCGAAGCGTAAAGCGCAAGCGACGATGGTGGTCGCCATCTGCGTTCGCGCGGAAATTGCGGAGAGGCCCGCGTCGAAGATTTTGCCGTTGGCTCCCTGAATTAAGCGAGATAAGAGCGCCGGTAGGGGCTCGCTTCCATTTGCCTGACGGAAACCGGCGAGCAGATGCTCCACTGCGAGATTGGAAGCGACTTCGCCCCGATCCTGCCCGCCCACGCCGTCGGCGAGCGCGAAGAGCCAACCGTGCGAGCGCGCCTCCTGTTCGGATTCGGGGGCCGCGAAACCGAGAAAATCCTCATTGTGGTCCCGGACGCGGCCCTGATCGGAAAATTGGGCGAACTCCACTTCCAACATGGCTGCTGCGGAAAAAGATTAGCCACCGATGGACACAGATACACACCGATGGAAAGCAAAGAACTTATCCGTGTACATCCGTGTGAATCTGTGGCCCAAAGTATTTTTCTCAAGCGCTACATGGCGGTGGGCCGGATGGCTTCCGTCACCAAAGTTGTCCGGCCGGCGGCCTTGCTGCTCCGCACAAAATAGATCACACCGTACAAGCCCCAGACGAAGGCGATTCCCAGCGCGAGGAGCGGTTCCAGCTTGGTTCCGTAGCCCATGAACGGCCCGATCAAGTAGAACGCCATGCAAGCCAGGTTCGCCGCCAACCCGAATAGCGGAATCAGGAAATGGCGAACCAGCCTAAATTTGGGATGCCCGTGAAAGGCCACCATGCAGGTGATGCAGCTCAACATATAGAGCAGAAATGTCCCAAAGTTGGAAGCGAGCGTTACCAGGATGAGCGTATTCGGCAGAGCAGCCAGTTTGTCATGAGACAAGTAACCGAAACTGGACCAGAAGCCGTGCGGCAGAGCCTGAATGGTAGCGTCCGAAGGCGCGGCGGCATCGCCGAACGCAAACGAAACGCCGATGATACCGATGACCGCCGAAATGGCCGCGAGCGTCCAGATCGCCCGGTGCGGCGTCAGGTTCGCGCTGTGCAGAGCGCCGAAGTGGTCCGGCAGTTCCTTGTCTTTCCCCATTGCATACGTGACGCGCGCGCCGGTGTTCATGCAGGAAAGCGTGGTGCCGATAATCGCGAGAAACACGGTGAACGCCTCAATGAACATAAAGGCGCGCCCGTGCCCTGGACCGAAGATCGCGTCGCCGACGACAATCATCATGTCGCCGATGGGCGCGGCTGATCCCGAGGCGCTCTGCATCGAGTAGCCGCTGTTTAGGAAGTAATTCCCCGCGAAATATTCAATGAGATAGCAGAAGGCGCCTTGGATCAGCAGCGAGGAAATAACGGCGATCGGTATATCGCGTTTAGCGTTCTTGGCCTCCCCGCCCATCGCGGTCACCGATTCGAAACCGACCAAGATGAGAATGGCGATGGTCGCCTGGACAAAGACCCAGCCGAAATTGTGAATTCCCACCACAGATCCCGCCGAGGGATGACTCAGGAATGCGCCTTTTTCGTCTTTTTCCGGATAGCTGATGCGGAACGGAACCGGCTTCCCGGCCGCATCGAGCTTCGGTTTCGGCACGCCGTTCGCATCGCGAACAATCGTCTCCGTGGTCTGCCCGTTTGCAACAGTTTTGGTGGTGGCGAATTCGTAGGTGTACGCCTCACCGGAGGCGGAATCGAACTGGAAAGCAACGCTTCCGGGCGGATGATTCATCCGGTAACCCAGCGCGAGCACGGAGAACACGAGCAGCGCTGAAATCTGAATCACATTAATGGCGATGTTCACGGAAGTGGACCCATTCACTCCGCGATGCGCTATGTAGGCAACGGCGAACGAAAACACCAACGCGACCAAGGCCATAAACATGGGACCGGGGTTCGAAGCGCTCATGACATTTGGCCAGATGCTTCCCACCAGATATCCGCAGAGAACACCCATCACCGCGACCATCACGCCGGGATAGATCCAGTAATAGAGATGCGAGCCCCAGCCGATGATGAATTTCGAAAGACGCGCATAACGCCACGCCTTGTGGTGATTCAGAAAGGACTGCTCCGCGAAGTAGTAGGAACTTCCGGTTCCCGGATAGAGTTTCGCCATCTCGGCGTAGCACACCGCCGTGGCCAGACACAGGACCAGCGCGAGCACAATCCCGAGCCACATCGCCGGCGCGGTGACTCCGGTATTCGCCTGGAGCGCAAACGTGAGCCAGAGGAACGCTCCCGGCGCAATCAGCGCCATTGCATTCATGGTTAAACCGGTAAGCCCGAGGGTGGGCTTCATCTCGATCGAGCTATTCTCAGCCATTCATGTCTCCTTGAAAATTCCCTCCCTTACGGTCGGGGTTCTGTTATTGGTGCTTCTACGCTCGGGGCTCCGTCGTTAATGCTTTACGGGGAAGAATGCAATCAAACCCAGGGTTGCGGTGGATTGCGTCTGCGATACGCCGGACTGCAATCCGTGATCGAAATAGGGAACATTGGAGCCGTCGTGGCGAAACTCCAGCCGCGCCAGCAGGCCGTCCATCATCTTGTATTCACCCGTCACGGTCACTTCATGCAGGTGCTGCTTCGTGCCCGTGGTGAATCCGGCCGCATCATCGTAATACTCAAAGCGCGGGCTGAGCGCGATGCGCTTTGTCACTTGAAAATGCGCCGCCGCTGCAATGCCCTCCCAATGGTTCAAGCCCGAAACGATTCCGTGCTGCTGGCCGTAATCGAAGTTCACATAGGCGTTGAATTTGTCGCTGGGGGTCAACAGCAGCGTCGTGTCGTAAAGGTTGCGGTTCCCTCTGGTTGCTGCCGTGTATTGGGGGCCAACGTAGTAGTTGTTCGTCCACGTGAACTTCTTGCGGGTGACGGCGGCATTCAGGCCAACGGTCTGCAGGTTGTTTCCGTGGAGATCCACAATTTCGTTCCAGCCATTGATGACCTGGAGGCCAGCCGTGACGGTTCCGTTGATCGGCATGGAGGTACGAATGCCGAAGTGGTAATAGGGAATGGCCAGGGCGAACAGCAGCGACCGCGAGTAGTTCCAGTTGTCCTTCGTCTCAATGACTTCCGCGCCAGCAGACGTGACAAAGTCCCCGAAATCGGCTTCGAAACCGTGCCAGCCTTTCGGTTTGACACTGACGTACGCCTGTTCAATGAAACGGAAGCCGGAGGGATCGGGAACCGGCGTGTGCATGATTTCCATGGCGCGGCCCAAACCGATGTCCACCCGAAATCCGACGGGGTCCGGATCGTGGCTGGCGGTCAGTTTCAAAAGGTTCAGGTCGAACTGATCGGCGTGATCGTCGAAGTTGTACAGATTGTTGAAGCCGCTGGCCGGGTGGTTGTCGCTCAGGCTGTAATAGCCGTCCGCCATGGCGCTGAAATCGATCCCTCCGAGGCGGACCGAAGAGGCCGAAAACGCGTTCAGCGGAGCGGGTGCGGTGCTTTGCTGCTGCGCAAGGGCGGCCAGCGCACCACTCAGGAAAAAGATTGCAACTCTAGCGGATACTCGCATGTTACTCCTTGATTCGTCGGCATACTTACACGAAACGGAGTGTCGGGTAACAAACGCGGTACCTGAGTCGCCGGTGTTTGAACAATAGTAAGCTTCCGGCCAAGCAGAGTACAATCGAAAATTTTGATTGCCTGCATTTGTTCGAGTTTGGGCGCCGGTAAAACGTTAGTTCTATCGCGTTGCGACATTTTCACTTGTTTTGCCCGCTACATTGCGTAAATTTTTTCAAGTTGTGAAAAATTTACTTGATTTTTCTGATACTCCCCAGATAAAGTGGGGATGTACCCCCAGAAAGTAGAAGGTGCGAATTCCAAAAATCCTGGTTGTGGACGATAATCCCAGCGATGTACTCCTGCTGCGGCATGCCGTGGCGCGGGTCGATATTTTCGCCGAGATCCAATCGGTCTCGGACGGAAATCAACTGTTGCCGGTCCTCCAGTCTGAGCGCCGGGCGGGCGTGCTGGTTTTAGATTTTTCGCTGCCGGGAATGACAGCTTTGGACATCCTTCAAGCCATTCGATCCGACTCGAAGTGGAAGAGCGTGCCGGCCATCGTTCTTTCCGGTCTTTTGTCACAAGAACTGCAACAAGCCGTGACGCGTCTGGGCGCGCTCTACCTGGAAAAGCCGTTTTCGATCCAGGGATGGACACAGGTCGCCAGCCGGATCTGTAGCCTTTTAGATCCCCACGTTTCCGCGACTGCCGCGTAGAACTCTTCAAATTTTATCGGCTGAACGTCAATTCGGGCTCGTATCACATAAATCCATGCCTTTCCGTAAATTCGGGGATGCCCACGAGGCAGCCCTATACCGAAATCTGATTAAAAGCCTTCCCGACTACGCCATCTTCGGCATCGATCCCCAGGGCATCATCGAAAGTTGGAATACCGGCGTCGAAAAACTGCTCGGCTATGCCGAGGCCGAGTTTTTAGGTCAACCCTTCGATATCCTGTTCCCCGCGGAAGACCGGCAATCCGGTGCGCCTCGCGGCGAACTTGATATCGCAGCATCCAGGGGGCGCAGTTTGGACGAGCGATGGCATTTACGGAAGGACGGCACCGTGTTTTTTGCGGATGGGATGGTCACCGCCATCATCAACGGCGCCGGTGAGATTCTTGGCTACACGAAAGTGATGCGCGATGTCACCGAGCGGAGACTCGCCGCGGAGGCGAGGGATCGTCTGGCGGCGCAGGTATCGGAACTGGCGCACGCGCTGGATCTGACGCACACGATCATCCGCGAAGTGGACGGGACCATTGTGGAGTGGACGCGGGGGTCCGAGTTCCTGTATGGTTGGTCGTCGGAGGAAGCACAAGGCCGGCGCACGCACGATCTGCTGCAGACCAGGTTTCCGGAGCCGCTCGAAAATATCAATCAGCGCTTGCTGGAGTTCGGCGAATGGCAGGGCGAGCTGACACATAGAACGAAAGATGGAAAAACGATCACGGTAGCCAGCCACTGGGTACTCCACTCCCGCAATCACGGGACAGCACCGCATGTCATCGAGGTCAATAACGATATTTCGGAGATGAAATCGGTACACGCCGCGCTGGAACGGGCTAATGCGGAACTGTCCTCCTTCGCCTACGAAGTGGCCCACGACATACAATCGCCACTGCGGCGTATCAACAATTTCGCTGAACTGTTGTCGAATTCCTTGGGAACCGCACCGCTCGAAACGCAAAAACATCTGCTGAGCACCATTTTGGAGAGCGCGGAGACGCTGAATCAACTGATCAGCTCGCTGCTGCAATACGCAACCGTCGCGAGCGTACCGGAAGATCTGGAAACGGTGCCCTTGGATGAAATGTTGAACCAGGTGCGCCGCAATTTGCAGCCCCTCCTGGAGGAAACCGAAGCTCAGTTGAGCTGGGATCCCCTGCCGGAGGTGGTAGGCCATTCGGCGCGCCTGCTGCGGCTCTTGCAAAACCTTGTGGGGAACGCCGTGAAGTACAGCCGGCCCGGCATTCCGCCCCTGGTGCACATTTGGGCAGAGCGCCACAAGGAGGAATGCGTGATCCATGTCCGGGACAACGGTATGGGAATCGATCCGCGATTTGCCGAAGCGGTTTTTACTCCCTTAAAGCGCCTGCATGGGCCGGAAATCAAAGGCAGCGGTCTCGGCCTCGCCATCTGCAAGCGAATTGTCGAAGGGCGAGGCGGCCGCATTTGGGTCGATTCCACGCCGGGCGAAGGCTCGACGTTTCATTTCACGTGGCCGGCCCGGTTCTGAGCACCAGGCATGTAATATCGTCGTGCTGCGGCGCGAATCCGACGAATCCGTCCGCGGAACTCATCAGATCCCGGAGCACATCCGCGGCGCTTCCATCCTGGCGGCTGTTCAGCGTAACGAACATCCGGCCCTCTCCGTACTCCTCTTCGCTATCGTTTTCGGCTTCCACCAGCCCGTCGGTAAACACCAGCAAGAGGTCGCCGGGCGCCAGCGTTACCCGCCCGCATTCGTAACGCGCATTTCGCATCAGCCCGAGCGGCAGTCCGCCGGTTTGCAGCCGCTCGATTCCGCCGGAAACCCGGCGCAGAACGGGCCAGTTGTGTCCGGCATTCACATAAGTGAGCTGCCGGGTAGCGGGATCGAGTTCTGCCAGAAATGCAGTGGTGAACCGTTTCCCTCCCACGTTTTGGTCACACGCATAGCGATTCAAGCGCTCTATCAACTCGACCGTGTCCGTGCAGATGCCGGCCAGCGTGCGGAGGCTGGCCTGCAAGGTTGCCATTAGCAGGGCGGCGGGCACACTCTTTCCGGCGACATCGGCGACGACCAGCAGCAGCGGCGGGCAACTGGATTGCGGATCGGCGGTTCCGGTCCGCAGAAACGCATCGTAGTAATCGCCCGCTACGGTGTTGGCTGGGCGTGTCGCAAATGCAATGTCGATCCCGGGCACTTGCGGCGGCGCGGCCGGCATCAGCCAGCTTTGGATCTCTTTGGCGATCTCGAGATCGCGTTTCATGGTGACGCGATCTGCTAATTCCAAGGCCAGTAAAACCAGAAACAGAATGGCCGAGAAGAACGCCAGATTGGGCATCTGCAACTGGACGTCGTGATAGTTGAAGCTCAACCCGGGGAACACAAGCAGAACCAGCGCGACAACAAACAGGACCCGGCGGGCGGGCGAGAGCTTGAGCACCATCGCCCAGAACAATCCACGTACGATTCGCCGGAACCTCTGCCCACGGGTTTCCTGCTGGCCGCGGGTCCAATCGACTTCCCTCGAATACAGGCGGTAACTGGCGCGAGCTTCGCTTTGAAATTGCAACCAGAGCTGCTGGATGGCAATGCCATCGCTGATCTGCCGCCAGAAAGTTTGCACGCGAGTGCTCATGCTTTGAGTTTGCACGTTGGTGATTCATGAACGCGCGGGCTGAAGCCCACGGCGGCACACTGAAGACGTGGCCACGATTCGATCCTGCTATACTTTTTCGCAAACTATGCGAAAACTACTGGCTTTGGCGGTGTGCTCGGGTTCGCTCGTGTTTGGGAACCCGCCGGATATCACAGGAGTGTGGAAGGCCGATTTGCAGAAGAGCAAAGTGGCGGGTCCGCCGATCCAAAGTTATCTGGTGATGATCGAGCGGAAGACGTGGACAAATCCGCGGACGAAGGAAACGGCTCCGGAAATCGACGAGACAACCGGTATCCGCGGCCAGCGCGGAGAGGAGCGCTCGCGGCTGAGTTTTCTCGAGAACGGCAAGCCGGTCGTACGTCCCTATCAGGGAATCCCCACGCGGCTGGTTGCTTCGTCCGAAGGAAACACGTTAATTGTCAATGGAGAAGTCGCCGGACGCCCCAGCACCTTCAAACGCACTTACGAGCTTTCGAACAATGGCCAGACGCTGACCATCACAGTGGACAGCAATAACAACGGCAAACAGCAGCAGAACACATTGGTGCTGGAGAAGCAGCCCGATTCGGCCGCTGAACCGTTGCGGCAGCCCGAGCAAACGGCGGAGCAGCATTTCAAAAACGTGAAGACTTCACTGAAGACTCTGCCGGCATCCGAATTCATCGACAACATGCGCTACATCGCCTGGTCCTTGAACAAGGATTGCGAGTTCTGCCACGTCAAGGGCCATTTCGATGCCGACGAGAAGAAGCCGAAGGAGACCGCGCGCAAAATGATCGATATGGTTGCTTCGATCAACCATGACAATTTCAAGGACCGTCCGGAAGTGCGCTGCTTCACGTGTCACGAGCAGCACGAGCATCCGCCGGCGTTCCCGGCCTTCCCGGAAGACGCACAGAAGACAAACGCCAGTGCTCATGAACCAGCTCCGGCAGGACCCGCAGCAAACAGGTAGCTAACCGGTGTCGATTGCGACTCGGCGGTCCCTGCTGGCTGTAGCAGTTTTTGGCTCGCTGGCGATTGCTCAAAGCGATTCGAAGATCACCACGCCGAAGCAGGCGTTCGGGTTCAACATAGGCGACGATTACGAAGTCGCGAATTACACGCAGCTTCAATCGTATTGGAAGACCCTGGCACGCGAATCGGACCGGATGAAGCTGGTCGACATCGGCCCGACCGCGGAGCATCGTCCGCAGTACATGGCGATTATTACCTCGCCGGAAAATCAAAAGCATCTCGCGCGTTATAAAGAAATCTCGCAGAAGCTGGCGCACGCCGAAGGACTCACGGATGAGCAGGCGCATGCGCTGGCGCACGAAGGCAAAGCCGTGGTTTGGATCGACGGCGGCTTACATGCGAGCGAGACGGTGGGCTCCCAGCAGGAGATCGAAGAAGTGTACGAGATGGTCAGCCGGAGCGATCCCGAGACCTTGCGCTTTCTGAACGACGATATTCTGCTGTGCGTACTGGCGAATCCAGATGGCCAGGAGTTGGTGGCCAACTGGTACATGCGGGAACCCGATCCGCAGAAGCGGAGCCTGAATGGCCTGCCGCGCTTGTTTCAGCACTACATCGGGCACGACAATAATCGCGACTTCTACATGTCCAACATGCCCGAGACCACGAACATGAACCGCCAGATGTTCATCGAGTGGTTTCCGGAGATCGTCTACAATCACCATCAGACCGGTCCCGTGGGCGCGGTGATCTTTATGCCGCCATTTCGCGATCCGTTCAACTACAATTTCGATCCGCTAATTCCGTTGGATGTGGAAGCGGTGGGGACCGCGATGCACCAGCGCCTTGTGGCCGAAGGAAAGGGCGGCTCTGCGCAGCGCTCGGGGGCGAATTATTCGACTTGGTGGAACGGCGGGCTGCGGACGATTTCCTACTTTCACAACATGATCGGGATTCTGACCGAGATCATTGGCAATCCGACGCCGATGCAGATCCCGCTGGTGCCGGACCGGCAGTTGCCGACGGGAGACCTGCCGCTTCCGGTAGCCCCGCAAACCTGGCATTACCGTCAATCAATCGAGTACGAGATGACGAACAACCGGGCGATTCTCGATTACGCGTCGCGCAACCGGGAGACGCTGCTTTACAACATCTATCGGATGGGCAAAAACTCGATCGAAAACGGAAGCCTGGATCACTGGACCATCACGCCGGATCGCATCGAAGCCTTGCGCGCCGCTGCGCCGCATCCGGCGAATTCGCGGCAGGAGATGCCGGCCGGGCTGAGCGTCGGCGGGCTCGCGGCTGCCCATGTGCCCAGCGATTTGTATAAGACCGTTCTGCACGATCCGGCGCATCGCGATCCACGCGGCTACATTATTCCTTCGGACCAAGCCGATTTCCCCAATGCGACCGAGTTCGTGAATGCATTGCTGAAGACCGGCATCACGGTGATGCAAGCCGGTTCCTCCTTTCAAGTGGCGGGGAAAACGTATCCGGCTGGTTCTTATGTGGTGAAGACGGCGCAAGCATTCAGGCCGCACGTGATGGACATGTTTGAGCCGCAGCATCACCCGAACGATTTTCTGTATCCGGGTGGGCCGCCCATACCACCGTACGACAACGCCGGATGGACGCTGGCCATGCAAATGGGTGTGCAGTTCGATCGCATTCTGGACGGGTTCGATGGGCCGTTCACTAAAATCAATGCCCTGCTGCATCCGCCCCGCGCATCGGTTTCGGGACCGCCGCATCCCGCTGGCTATCTGATCAGCCATCGCGTGAATAATTCGTTCAAGGTGATCAACCGGCTGCTGAAAGCCGGCTGCGATGTGTACTGGCTCAAAGAAGAGCAGAACTCGCTGGGTACGGGAACGATTTGGGTGCCGGAATCCGCCGCGGCGCGGGCGATTCTGGAGCGAGGCGCGAATGAGCTGGGTGTCAGCGCCACCGGTGTCGAGCAAACGCCCTCGGTGGCTGCCTGGAAGCTGAAGCCTATTCGTATTGGACTTTACGATCAATATGGTGGGTTGATGCCGTCGGGTTGGGATCGCTGGCTGTTCGAGCAATACGAGTTTCCGTTTGAAGTGGTTTATCCGAAGATGCTGGACGCGGGCGATCTGAAGAGCCGCTTCGATGTGCTGGTCTTTATCGATGGCGCGTATTTGAGAGGCGGCAATCGAGGCTTTGGCGGCTTCTCCCGAACCCAGCCGGACCCGGCCACCATTCCCGAGCAATACCGCGCGTGGCTGGGCAAAATCACGGACCAAACCACGCTGCCGCAGATCAAAGCCTTCATCGCCGCGGGCGGATCGGTGATAACGGTGGGAAGCTCAACGAGTATGGCGGAGGCGCTGGGCCTTCCGGTGGCGAATTATCTGACCGAGATGGGCGCGGACGGGCATGAGCATCCCTTGCCGCGTACCAAGTATTACATCCCCGGTTCGTTATTGAAGGTGCATGTAGACAACACGAATCCGCTCGCCTACGGCATGCCGGAAACCGTCAATGTCTTCTTCGATAACAGTCCGGTGTTCAAGCTGCTTCCCGATGCCCAGTTGAAACATACATCGGCGGTGGCCTGGTTTTCCGGCACAGCGCCGCTTCAAAGCGGCTGGGCTTGGGGACAGCAGTATTTGGACGGCGGAACAGCCGTGCTCGAAGCATCGCTAGGAAACGGAAAAATGTTTGTGCTCGGCCCTGAAGTAACGTTCCGTGCGCAGCCTCATGCGACGTTCAAGCTGCTGTTTAACGCTTTATATTACGGAAGCGCGGACCCTGTTCAGATTCATTGAGAAAGCCCGAACTGTAAGGACCGTCTGGTGGCGCGCTTCAGAGGTTTACCTCCCCAGGCAAGGGATGGAGTGCCAGCTCGGCCATCGGAAAATGCTTGCGGTTGGCGGTAATCAGGGTGAGCCCGTGCTCCAGGGCAGTTGCCGCGATCAGCACGTCGAGCAACGACAACGTAACTCCCTGGCGGGCATAGTCGAAGCGCAGACGCCCGGCGCGGCGGGCAATCGCCGGCGTAGCCCCATACCAGGCCAGCAGCGAGACGAACTGTTGCACCTTTTCCAGATCGGCCGGCCGAATGCCCGTGAACAGCTCGCCTAAAATCACGGTGCAACACGCCAACCGGTTCCCCTGGTTCACTAATCCATTGAGCAGCTCGTGGTACCCGCGTTTCTGATTGAGGGCGTTGAGCAGAATATTGGTATCCACCAAATAGGTAGTCATTTTTCCGGAGTGGCGCCATCCAACCAGTCGCCGAGCTTTTCGCGCTCCAGGCGCAGATCCTCGTCGCGCATATGGCGCACCCAAGCTTCTGCGCCATCGCGGAACTCGGGATAGTGTTCGTCTTTCAAAATCGGCTCCTTGCTGCTCAAAAACTCAAGCAGGCGGCGGCGGTTGACGGCTTCGCGGATGACTTCGGTCAAAAACGCACTGCGGCCGCGGGGGCCGACCAGGGAATCGACGTCGGCCAGGAGATCGTCGGGAAGAAAGATATGAGCACGTCTGCGGGTAGATTTGTGTCCTGGCATGCCACAAACTAGTTTGACACAAAAAATGTGTGTCTTGCAATGACACACAAGAGCGGCACACGTCCGCAGCCAATCACATTTCACTTTTCCACAGAATTATTTCCCCCTCCATTCCAGCCGCTTAGCAAGGTTTTTTCAAATCGATGGTTCGTTTTCGCCTCTTCGTCTGCTACGCTCTGGCAGGCTCGGACGAGGCTGCTACCTCGCTCCGGGCCATTTTTATATATGGCCACCAACGCTCAACTGAACGCCAATCGCGCCAACGCGCAGTCATCCACCGGCCCAACATCGGAAACCGGGAAATCCATCTCGTCGAAGAACGCTCTCAAAACGGGTCTCACCGGCCGCACCGTCCTGCTGCCCGCCGAAGACGCCGCACTCTACGAGTCCCACCTCGCCGGCTTCCGCGAGCGTTATAAA